>Ga0210125_1000106_pt1 | contig 15465 bp, 11 predicted proteins | sample RushMan_CattailN_FD_185555 | JGI IMG/M metagenome (GOLD analysis project Ga0210125, IMG submission 185555) | Wetland microbial communities from San Francisco Bay, California, USA, that impact long-term carbon sequestration -... | ecosystem: Environmental > Aquatic > Marine > Wetlands ...
CCTTCGAAGAAGATTCCCCACTCATGGGAAACCGCATCAGGATCCGATTTCCAAATTTGATATTGAGAGTCGATGTATTCTGCATTCAATGCAGTTGGAAGTTTCATCGGTGCAAAACCTCTTTAAAGCTTATCAATGTTAAGAAAGGCTTACAGCCGTTTAGGTCAGGATTAGAACCCAAATGAACAATGGCCGTATTATACATGAAATAGCGCCGATAACTCAATGATTCCACTCACAAAAAAAATGAACGCAGGCATCCTTTCTGTTGCGTGACCAGCCTACCACCCTTGAGGCAAAGCATCTGCCCTCCTCACTTGAGGAAGAGAGAAAATGGATCTTGTCTCAGGAGCAATCATCGATGAATGATTATAATAAGACAGATTTAACAATATGAAAGCAAAAGGTGTAACTTTTCCGACGAGTTCGACCGATCCAATATAAACTTGAATACTTACATAAGTTGACTCAGGCGACATAAGGCAAAACGAGGGTATGCCCTGAGTTTTGTCATGAAGCCTGACTGTGGCTAAGCTGCCGTCAGATCAAGATCCCCGTTTTACAGCAACTTCTCGATGACAGGAGGCACATGATGCCGAGCCGCCCGAGGTTATGTTTTAGAAAGATAAATGACTGGCAGGAATCAAGCGACAAAGATTTTCTTGGACAAACCGGCGAAGGGTTCGCAGGAGCACAACCAAGGAGCCGGCAAAGACAAGCTGTTGGTGATCTATTCATAACTGTAAGAATTGGAGGTATGCCATGAGCCAACCTAAATTGGATGAAGTCATAGTTCGATCCCGTTTTGATGCAGTCCTGTTCGATCTGGACGGGGTGATAACTGATACCGCATCAGTTCATGCAAAGTGCTGGAAAAAGATGTTCGATGAGTTCTTAAGTCACCGCAAGGAATCGGGAGAAAGTGAATTCAAACCGTTTGATATTGCGACCGACTACAAGCAGCATGTGGACGGCAAGCTTCGCTACGACGGCGTCCGGAGCTTCTTAGAGTCACGTGGCATTCATTTACCCTTTGGTGATGCTGAAGGTCCTCCCGGCTACGGTACCGTAACGGGGCTGGGCAACATGAAAGATGCAATGTTCAAAAAATCCATTGATTCCGGCGGCGTAGTGATTTACGAGGATTCCATCACTGTAGTTAAGCATCTTCGCGGTCTCAATATCAAAACAGCTGTTGTCTCAGCCAGTAAGAACTGCAAAAAAGTGCTTGAGGCGGCCGGGATTGAACAGTTGTTCGATGTAAGAGTGGATGGAAATGTGGCAGATCGGTTGAATCTACCCGGTAAGCCGGCACCAGACACATTTTTGAAAGCGGCTGAACTGCTGGGGGTAGATGCCGGCAGGGCTGTAGTTGTGGAAGACGCTGTTTCCGGTGTACAGGCGGGCCGAGCGGGTGGTTTTGGACTTGTTATAGGTGTCGATCATAAAGGAGACCCGGAAAAGTTAAAGGAATATGGTGCAGACATTGTGCTTAAAGACCTCGGGGAGTTGCTCCATTGAATTTAAAGGCTGAAGACGCCCGTATTCGCTTTGGCATGAGCCGCTACCAAAGAAATACTCAAAGATCTTGTAGAGGCCCCGGGTAATCGCGGCCTCCACAAGATTTGGTCATCACACAGAAATCTGGAAAAGGAGCCGCCTCTCATTCCGGACTCTGAGTTTGGTACCTGCATTCTATATTTGCATAAGTCGAAAATCTATCCGCCCGCTGTCATTTCTTCTGAGCCGGCTTAAGAACACTACTGACTGCCGCCATGGCTGATGCGCACTCTCTAAAAATGTGCGTCATGAAGACCAAAGCGACAAAATTGAGTATCCCGCAAGCAATCCAGGCATGGCTTAAAGCCGCAAATGAAGCGAGAACCGCGAACATCAAAGTAACAGCAACTCCACCTTTCGGGCATCTGGGCCAGGCTCTAAAACGGACGAGCTGCTTTCCACCGCCATGCTCTTCCACCGCCATCAATATTCTCACACAGCCAAGTAAACCTCCTCGCAATTCCAAGTCCCAGCGGTCAAAATCGCCGCCGCGCAAAACCACCGTTCGCAGACTCTTTAAGCTCGTTTCCAGGGATTCCAGCCAATTGAGAGGCGAATTCCAATGTTCGCTCCAAAGAGTAAACGTGCGCGGCCAGGGGAGAGGATGCGAGATAGCGACAGCAGTGCATCTGCGCCACGGTGTGAGGCCCAACCGAATACGGCCCAGCAAGCGCGCCAAAGGTTGCATGAGATGCAAACCGGCGGTCAATGCCCGCAACTTCATTACTTCCTTGCTCGCATGACGGTCCTCACTGAACGTGACCCTGGCGGCATTCATAGCGGCGTTCAAGGCCGGAACAAACAAAGCTGCAACAAATAGTGGCAGTGCCAGCAGCAAAGGAGACCATTCCAAGCCCAACAGTGAAATACCCAAAAGCCCCGCAACGATCACATACCATTCCGGCATCATGGGCAGAGACCAAAAAAGGCTTGGTGCAGGCTGGTAAATAGACTGGAATAGGGCGCTGCCCCAAGTGCCTTGATAAATTCGACCACGGAGAGAACCAAGCAGCTGTTCAAATCCCTTGAAATAGAGCCGGCCGGCCCAGGGCACATGACCGGCAGCATTATATTTCTCCGGCCATTTCTTTTCCAGGTCGGCTTCCGCTTTACCGTAATTCAGCTGTTGCTTCCAATAGGCTTTTACCGAATTGCGCCGATGATGCCAAACCACTGCCGCCGGATTAAACCCAAGGGTCCAGCCGCGTTGCTGGAGGCGCCAACATAAGTCGACGTCATCGCCTGCAATTCGAAACCGCGCATCAAATCCGTCTATCGCTTCCAGCGCAGCCTTGCGAAAAGCCATATTACACCCCGGAATATGCTCCGCTTCCTGGTCGGTCAGAAGCACGTGAATGGGGCCGCCCGGTGAATTGGCCACACATTCCGCTATGGGTCCATCCCCTGGAGGAGGCAGGTTCGGTCCTCCAATGCCTACATGGTCGGATCTCAAAAAAGATGCGGCGACATAGGTCAGCCAGTGCGGGTCGGGACGAGCATCATCGTCTATGTAAGCCACTATTTCACCCTTGGCTTCACGCATACCGGTATTGCGCGCACTGCTCAAACCGCGATTTTCAGTAGTAATGACCTTAAAACCATATTCCTCAGCAACAACTCCGGTCCCATCGGTCGAGCCGTCGTTGACAACAATTACTTCAAAATTAGGATATTCCAGCTTCCTGAGCCCCTCCAGGCAATCACGAATGGTTCGTTTGCCGTTGTAGGTGCAAACGACCACCGATATGCTGGGCCAATTCAGATCGGGCGGAAACGGTACCTCGCTGAAAGCTTTGCGTATTGTTGCGATCGATTCCTTCGGCTGACGATTTCGATCGGTAATACCAAATCCCCAATCATCTATATCAAACCCTCCTCGGTACCACTCATCGGTCCATGAGAAAACAAAAACTCCCGCACAACCCGCTGCAAAAGTGGAGCGAATCTGCCAATCGAGCATAGAGGCTTGAGTGTCTTCGCCATTTCGCATGCTATCCAGGCCGATTTCAGCCATGAGCAGGGGCCGGTCCCCCGCAAGGTTTTGCAAACGGGCAAGATAGCCGTCCAGCTTCTCCTCAGTTTCCAGGTAGACATTAAAGGAGACGAAATCTACAAAAGGCAATTGCAGGTATTCCGTAGTGGGGAAATTCACATAGGTAACGAGAGCTTCCGGGTCTTCAGCTTTGGCTGCATGATAAAGTCGCTCAAGATGGGCCTCAATTCGTCTGTTGCCGTACCAACGTACAATCGAGGCCGGAATTTCATTGCCAATGGTATAGCAAAGGACGGCAGGATGGCCGGCACAGGCCCGAACTCCAGCACGAATTCGATTTTCGATGTCCCGTGTCAGCTTCCTGTCGTCAAGAAAAGTTATGTGTTCTTCCCAAGGAAGGCCAATCATCACACGCAATCCGCAACGCTGGGCAATATCCAGCAACCAGTGTGGCGGCACAGTATAGGTGCGTACTGCGTTAATGTTATGCTCCGCCATTTGCATGAAGTCTTTTTCCACGGTCTCCTGGTCATGATATTCACAACCATCTTCATCAGGATGAAAGGGTCCATAAGTAACCCCGCGGATGTAGAACTTCTCATCGCCGACAAATATGAACTTGCCATGGACTTTTGGTCGAACTCCCTCGACCACCGGCAGAGATTTGGGCGGGTGCAGGAAGAATTGCGCAACCCCGGTACGGGAGTATGACTCAGGATTAGCCGTTCTCAGCAACGGCATTTCATCAATGGATGTTTTCAAAAGGCCGTAATTGCCAAATTCCTTTAGACAATTATTGGAAGGAATCATGTCCTGGCCGATAATCATGCTTTTATAACCAAAAGGCTGCCGACTCTTTTGAGCCGCCTCGTTCTTTACTCGAGTACCGTTGGAAGCGCCGTCCATATGCAGATCGAGCAACAAATCGTCGCTCTCTTCCAGCATGTTTTCTTTCAACACAGATATCGCCATGTCACCCTCATCACAGTATGAATTACAGATAAGTACCGTTCAAATTCCGAAAACCAACTTCCTCTCCGCCGGCAAATCACTTGAAGCGTGTTAGTCTCGATCCGCAAACTCCCCATGCAACGCATTGCTCACGGGTTGCCCGTTTAGACGATCTAATTTGCACCTTGCGCTACATGGCTTATCGAAGAGCAACCGATAGGCGAGTGTACGATCGTCGAGCTGTTGGTAAAACTCGGGTTGGTGGGGATAGATCAATAATTGTGCCAAGCCTCGGCAGGGTTAATAAATAAGGCATGAGCAGTCGGAATAGGTCGAATTGTAGACGTTTTGAGTACCATACTTACACATCCGGTTACGATTTTTTCCCATAACGCCGGAAAACGATACTTCCTGAATTGAATTTAGCAGGCTGGAGCCGTCGCTGCACCTCATTTCTGACAGTTAGACACACATGACCCCATGCTTTTGAAAAGTATCTGTTTTCATTGGCATTACAATTTGCCACCAACAACAGGGAGTCAGCGATTTGGTCCCCCCCTTTTCCTATTGTAAAGGGGGGTTAGGGGGGATTTTGCAACCTGCTGATTCTTATTTAAAATCCCCCTAAATCCCCCTTTGCGAAAGGGGGACTTTAAAAACTTGCGGGGTCAAGTGTGTCCAACTGTCAGACCTCATTCGGAGTACAAATTCAGCCGGCAAAAAAATGGAACACAACCACGGGGTGACTTTACCTGGCTTTGAGTTATTTATTCCGAATTACAGTGTGGATCTAATCGCTGACTTCAGTTTTCTATATTGAAGACTGAGATCATAACTGGACAGAGTGGATTTAGATTTCTATACTGAGGGCGAATTAGGGAATGATCTATAAAAACCAGGCAACGCGGAGATGAAGATGCTAATTGAGCAATTGGAGGTCGGTAATTTCGCGGTATTCTCCTATATTCTTGGCTGCCGGGAAACCGGCGAGGGCATTGTTGTCGATCCGGCTGCGGAGGTAAACCGTATCCTTAAGATCTGCGAATCACAAAAGATCACAAAGATAAAATATATCATCAACACTCACTGCCACGCTGACCACGCCGGGGGCAACCGCAAACTCAAAGAAACAACCGGGGCTGAGATTGTTATTCACCAAGATGATGCCGAAAGATTGGCCAATCCGGCCGACTTTATTTTACAGATCTTTAACTGCGAAGCGTCTCCGCCTCCGGACAAAATCGTTCAGGAGGGAGAACGAATAGCTTTCGGCAAAGAACATCTAAAGGTCATCCACACTCCGGGACACACCCCTGGCGGCATTTGTCTGTACACTCCAGGGTATGTGATCACCGGTGATACTCTTTTTGTGGGCGCAGTCGGACGTACGGATTTGCCGGGAGGGTCCACTCGGATTCTAATTCACTCGATCCAAACAAAGCTACTGACCCTTCCGGAAGATACAATAGTGCTCCCCGGGCATAACTATGGTCACTCGCCCCGATCCACCATAGGCCAGGAAAAGCAATTCAACCCATTTATCAACTGAACCCGGCCCGTACAAAAGAGGGCAGGACTTGCACAGCGGGAGCGAAAATCAGTCCCCGTTTCTGCAAGATGTCAGATGCTGGATGCCAGATGCCGTGTAAAAAATGATTTTTGCCGAGGAGCAGTGACATCCTCATCATCCTATCGGTAATTTGAAATTCGGGATCTCTAATCGGTTACAGCCGACTTAAGGCTGCTTGATTATGCAGGGCTAAAGCCCTGCGCTACATATTTTCGGACAGCTTCCTCGTGCTGCAGCGACACTGGCGGAAAATGAGGCTTTTGTCATCAAAAGAGAGGGACCCGCGGATACGGATCAGTTAGATATCTTGTTCCTCTCTCTTTTTATGTAACTTGCGGTAGGCTTCCTGCATAGTCTGAGTCAGTTTGTCAATATCCACGGGCTTTTCAAGGTATGCGCAGGCACCCAGTTCCATGCACAGTTTTTCAATTTCCTTGGAACCGTGCCCGGTAAGAACAATCACCTCCACTTTGGGATGTTCCTGTTTGACTTTGCGCAACACCTCGATGCCATCGATACCGGGCATCTTGAGGTCCAAAACCATGACCTCCGGTTCGTCTTCATCAACCACGGACAAGGCTTCCTCGCCTCCATACACTACCGCCGACGGCATATCTCTCATCTGCAGCCGCTCCGAGAGAGTCTGCACAAATTCTCTTTCATCATCCACCAAGAGGACTTTGGAAGGAACGGGCAAATCGAAATCGTACTTTCGGTAAATATCGGTCTTGTAATAACCGGGTCCCACCTTGGTGTCGACACTCACCACACCAGCAACCGAACCGACAATCCTCTTCAGTTCTTCCTCCAGCGCCGAAAGTCTCAGCACGTTTTTGTTAATGGTAACCGTTATATTTCCGTCACTTGCCGTCACAGTGACATCATGCCCTTCTTCGGCCAGCTTCAGGTCAACCCGAGAGGCCAGTGAAAAATTCTCTACCGCCCGGCGGGATGCATCGGTCACTTTCAAAACATCCTTTTGCAGATTGTCAAGAATCAGGGTTGCAGCCGCATCCGGGCTGGTCTTGTCCATGGGAATCACGATATCATAGAGGGAAGGATCCCATGGGTCTCTCTGATTAAATACATATTCCGTCAGCAGAACTCGTCCTTCATCCTCTTTATGAATCTTTTTCAATCCATCTTTTTCAGAAAGGCCATCGATTTTATGGGCAAGACCAGTCCGGTACTTGATGTCCGCGATGGCGCACGCTTTTAATATATGAGAGATTTCCCGCGGGATCATGTGAGCGCAAAAACTAAAAAGAACGAAATTGTCTTCCTGAACCAGATCGGCCAGGGTCGCCCTTATAATCGCCAGGGAACGCTCTCGCTCATGAGTGAACTTATTGAAAATTGATGTTTTACCGACCATGGCTTTCAGCAGCTTGCCTTGGTCTACTTTAAAGCGCTCGCTGGCTTGGGCGAACAAGACTCCATCGTCAACTAGTTTGTATCCCAACAAATCAACAATCTTTTGGGCAACTTCTTCCGCATGACAATAGGAACCGCTGAAAAGAGAGATCACAGACATGGTTTCTTTCCTTTATGAGGTCAAGATTGCTCCAGAAAACAAACCGACAACAGGGGGCACGATTTCTCATCACATTGCGTGTGTGCTCTGGAATGAATCGTGCTGACAGCTTCGTGCATCGTTGGGAACATGTTATCGTCACCGATTTTTGCATCTAAATGGGTGCGTTCCATTACCTCAAGCACATTTTCCTTAATGCCGCTAAATGAAATATCATAGCCCCCACTTCGCACTCGATCCACTATCAGTGAAAGCATTTCCTCACCGGAAGCATCCATATCGTTGATGCCATTAGATACAATGATGATATGCTTGAGGTCCGGCGTATTAAGGATGATCTCGGAAATTTTCTCTTCCAGGTAGCCGGCGTTGGCGTAAAAAAGCGAGCCGTCAAACCGAATCAAAGCGATATGCCTGCACTCCTTGAGTCCAAAATCTCTTGCGCTTCTGTAGGATTGATCGGCATACATGGACAGAGTAGCAACCTTCGGCCGCATGCTCTTGTACAGGAACATCACCAAAGAAAGCACCACACCGATCATGATGCCTCTGTCCAGATGGGGCGCCGTAATCAGAGTAGCGACAAAAGTGATGATTGAAAATACACCGTCATACCATTGGGCTTTGTACGCGTGAATGAAACCGGAAACGTTGATCAATCCAAGAACTGCCATCATGATCACCGCCGCCAAAACCGACTGGGGTAGATAATAAAGCAATGGCGTGAAAAAAAGCAGTACAATACCAACGGTCACACTGGTAAAGAAGCTGGACAAACCAGTTACCGCACCTGACTGGATATTGACGGCAGAACGGGAGAAAGAACCTGACACCGGATAGCTTTTGCCCACAGCCCCAAGTATATTCGCAACACCCTGGCCGATCAATTCCTGATTGGGATCGAGACGTTGACCCGTTTTTGCCGCCATTGCTTTGGCAATTGAGATTGCTTCCATAAATCCCAACAGCGAGATGATGGCAGCCACGGGTAAAAGATGCATCATGATCTTCATGTCCAGCTTAGGTATGGCCAGTGCAGGAAGCCCCTTCGGGATAAAGCCGACTACATCACCGCCGCCGACCACGATCAACGCGTTCTCATCCAGAGGCGAATTTTTAACCTTGATCCTCCAGATATTCCCATCATTCTGGTAATCCTGAGGGATCTCGTTTTTAGGGTATAATAAAAATCTTCCATCGTCCGTCTTGACCCCAATGAACAAATACTCTCTCAAAGAGGTACGATACTCATGGATCTTCTCTTTGAGCTCGTCCATTCTCATGGACATCAGCAAGGTTTTATGTTTGAGATCGAGAGCTTCTTTCGAATGAGCACCAAATTTCTCCTCTGCCTGAGTAATTTCCGGACTTAACTCGGCCCTCTCCTGCCCCAATTCTTCAAACTCATTGACCGCGGCATTGAATTTCTGCACATATTCTTGAGCCGGCTGAAACATAATATTTCCCAGGGGTATTTTTATGTTCTTTTCATACCCCGTTGCCCAGGAAATAATGGTGGCGATCGCCACAGCAACCAGTACATAGGGAATTTTTGGGTTCAACCGCCTCAATCCATACATGATTCCGAATGCCAGCAGTCCGAGAGCTAAAGTCGGCCAGTGAGTGTAATGAGTCGCTGCCTTGACAACCCTGTAAACTGTTTCGTAGTGATGGGCCGCACTATCAACATTCACGCCAAACATCTTGGAGAGCTGAGAGGTAGCAATGATAAGTGCTCCCGCATTGGTGAAACCATTGACGACCGGGTGGGACAGAAAATTAACAACGAGACCGAGACGAAACACTCCCAAAGCGAACTGAAAAAGACCTACGATGAGAGCCAGAAGGATTGCATAGGCGATGTATGCTTCGCTTCCCGCCGTGGCTAAAGGAGCCAATGCTGCATTAGTCATCAAAGAAACAATCGCTACCGGACCCGTTGCCAACTGCCGACTGGAGCCAAACAGAGCCGCCAGCATCGGGGGCAGTAAGGAGGCGTACAGACCGTAATAGGCCGGCATACCCGCAAGCTGAGCATACGCCATGGACTGGGGAATCAGGATGAGTGCAACTGTCAACCCTGAAACCAAATCCGCTCTTAGGGCAGCTAAGTTTATGTCGCTAACCCAATCAAGAAAAGGAAAGACCTTCTTAATCATATGTGCTCACCCGATCCGTCTTCAACAAACCAACAGTTCACTCCTGACTTGAACCTATAAAACGCTCAGTCACCCCTGGCCTTAAAATATTTGAAGGTATGATTTTTGTTGATATCACAAACCGTGGGAGGGAATTACCCCAAGTAAAACCATTACTCCGGATAAGCAGGAAACCATGAGAAGAAAATATCTAGGAGGATGTCAAATTCGCTCAGCTCCACCCTTTATAACTTGAGAAACTGTTCGCAAGCGCCACCTCTCCTGCTTATCTCCATTGGAATCTATGCGAGTTGGAAGACTAGTGAATTTTAGTACGAGTTGTCAAATTGTTTTATGAAAAAACGCACAGAAAGGATTGACGAGAATCAAGCGGAAGGGATTTGCCCGAGCGCCAAAAAGATTTCGTAACTACTTTTATTCTTTCAATCTTTATCCAAATCGGTCTTCATCCGAAATTAGTTATCACTTCACGCTGTCATTCCGAGGAGTCACGCTGTTAGCGTGACAACGAGGAATCTGAATTGGAACGGATACGCAAAAGATGCCTCGCCATGGCGTGATTCGGAGTAACGGTTGGCGTCTGCATGAGTAGCTATTCATCCAGCGGAACTGCCGGATTTAGATTTAAAAAAAATAGCACTTACCGGGCAAATTTCTGCACAGGCAAGGCAGTCGTCACAGGGGAGTTTGTCGGGATCTTTCTCAAAACAGGTGACGACTGTGTCAAACCCTCTTTTCGCAAACGTAAGCAGAACGAAATCATTGCGCTGCCTGCAAATATAAATACACTTTTCACAAAGGATGCAGCGATCGGGGACAAATTCAAATATGGGATGGTCAAGATCAATCGCTGTTTCCCGCTCCAAATGTTCCAGCTTTTTAGATTTGAGGGGAACACCCAAAAATTTTGACAAATTCTGCAAGACACATTTCTTGTTGGAGGGGCAGTTTCGGCAGTCTACGTGATGTACGGAAAGCAAGAGTCTTAAAGCGCTCTTCTGCAAGCGTCGAACCCGGTCTGTATCTGTTTTGACCACCATTCCATCGGCGGGCTGAACTTTGCAAGAGGCAACCGGGTTTCGTTCTCCTTCGATCTCTACAAAGCAAAGCCTGCACGAGGCAGGAGGGTCTGCCATCTCTTTCAGGTAACACAGGTGGGGAATGAAGATGTTGTGTTCAAGGCATGCAGAAAGCAGGCTTTGTTCCTCTTTAACCTCAATTTCTCTGCCGTCCACTTTGACTTTAATCATGATGCTTTTTCCTGAGGACGTTCAATGACAGGTGCAAGTTCAGGCGGCGAGACTTTTTTAACGGCGTTGTACTCTGTCGGACACGCAACTACACATTCCCCGCATTTTACGCACAACTGCTGATCAATAGCCTTCTTTCGGCCTCTGGTTGTAAAGATGGCATCTACCGGGCAGGAACCGACACACGCATCACAGCCGCGAGCACACTTCTCCAAATCGATGTAGAAAGCGGTCAAAGCCCGACACATCATTGCAGGGCAACGCTTTTCGCGTACATGAGCTTCGTATTCATCTCTAAAATACTTGATGGAAGTCAATACCGGATTTGGCGCTGTCTTTCCAAGCCCGCACAGCGAACCTTCCTTGATCTCCTGACTCAGTTCCTGCAAAATATCGAGGTCTTCTTCTTTCCCCTGCCCCTTGGTAATACGTTCTAATATATTCAGGAGATGGCGAGTACCTATTCTACAAAAAGTGCATTTCCCACAAGATTCGTTCTGCGTAAAATCTATAAAAAAACGCGCTACATTGACCAGGCAGCTGTCCTCATCCATGACCACCATGCCGCCCGAACCCATCATGGCGCCGGCTTCCGTAAGAGAATCGAAATCGACCGGTGTATCCATAAAGCTCTCCGGCAGACATCCTCCTGAAGGACCCCCTATCTGCACCGCTTTAAACTTCTTCTTATTAGGAATTCCTCCGCATATATCGAAAATGAGTTCCCCGAGAGTCGTTCCCATGGGAATCTCCACCAATCCGGGATGCACAACCTTTCCTACAACAGAAAATATTGCGGTGCCCGGACTGCTCTTTGTGCCGATTTTCCTGTACCAGGCGGAGCCATTCCTTAGAATCGCCGGTACACTGGACAAAGTCTTTACATTATTTATCACCGTAGGTTGCCGCCATAAGCCCTTTTGAACCGGATAGGGAGGACGATGCTGCGGCATTCCCCGCTTGCCCTCCAGGGATTGGATAAGGGCCGTTTCTTCTCCACATACGAACGCTCCTGAGCCCTGAAAAACGCTAACATCCAAGCTGAACTGGGATCCCAAAATATCCTTACCCAGAAGGCCGACGTCTTTAGCTCGATCAATGGCGGAACTGATCATCTTGACAGCCAGCGGGTACTCTGCTCGAACATAAATGATCGCGCTTTCTGCTCCAACCGCATACGCACAAATCGCCAACCCTTCAAGCAATTGATGAGGGTTGCTTTCCAAAATGGTTCGATCCATATAGGCACCCGGGTCTCCTTCATCGGCATTGCATATAACCGTTTTGTGGCTTGCTTCAGCACTGTGCGCAGCTTGCCATTTCTTGCCGGTTGGAAAGCCTGCCCCCCCTCTTCCTCTGAGCCCGGAATCGGTGATCTCCTGGATCACCTCCACAGGTGAACTGGTCAAGGCTTTAACCAATGCTTCATAGCCCCCGCTTGCCAAGTATTGATCGATATCTTCCGGGTTTATGGCTCCGCACTCCGCCATTACGATTCTCCGTTCCATATTGAAACGGGGAAAATCCATGACAGTGGGGATTAAATCGTTTTCTTCCATAGCACCCAAGACATACTCAAAAAGCGGATCACCCTCCTCCAAGAAGGCTTTTATCAGCGCTCTAGCTTTACCTGGAGTCACTTTGTGGTAACAGATGGCAGGGAAGCCCGGATTTTCGATTACGACAAGAGGTTCTCCATAGCAATGCCCGATACAGCCCACCGGAATCACACTCGCTTCAATCCCTCTCTCGGCAAGGATCTCTTCGAAGGCATCTTTGGTTTCAGTCGCACCAGCCGCCAATCCACAAGTAGCCATGCCGATATATATGCGCGGCTTGTCAGGCTCTTTGCTCTCCTGAACTTTTTGTCTCGCTTTCGCAACCAATACAGCGAAATGTTCGGAGACACTTCTATTGGATAGCTTCACTTTCCTGCCTCTCCCTCTCGTCTCGTTCCCGCTGTATATCAAAGCCCAGCAGAATTCCTTCCACCTTGCTGGGCGCCATGCAAGCTTGAACCACGTCATCGACTATGGCCACAGGAGCGAGCGCACAACAACCGACGCAGGCAACTCTTTCAATACTGAATTCCCTATCGGGTGTTGTTTCACCATCTTTGATACCGAGTTTTCTTTCAAAGTTTTCAAGGATAATATCGCCTCCAACCACGTGACAGGCCGTACCGAGGCATACCTTGATTTGATGTTTGCCCGGCGGATGAAATCGAAATTGATTGTAAAAGGTGGCAACGCCATAAACTTCACTGCTGGAGATTCCCAAATGCTGAGCCACCATCTCCATCGCATCGGGAGAAAGGTAAGAATGTCTCTGCTGGATTTCTTGAAGAATGGGAATAAGATTCTCTCTTTGCTTTTCGCTTCTTGAAAGCATTTCGGCTATATCTTCGAGTATAGCCTCCTCTTCTGCAATACTTGCCGGATCATCCATTTTCACGTTGCCTTGTCACCTCCTGATGGCTGAAATTGATCTGAGCCAACATACACGGTTGTAAACGGCCGCTCGGCCGAAGATATAAGTGCTCAATATATTTATCACATTTCTACCCGAATATGAAGGTCTGAGCAACCAACGCAGCAATTCTCCTTTTGGCCTGCGTCGCATATAAGTGTGGGTGCCCCATACGCACCAAGCTAACACCGCTTGCCAGCGATTCACCCCTTTTCCTAAAGGGATGTTAGTGGGGTTCTAAGAATTCATTGCCGCCGCAGCCCTCAAAATCCCCCCGGACCCCCTTTACTGTTTATCAAAGGGGGGAGAAAGGGCCTCATAATGCCAGTTAAGGGAGATTATGACAAATCCCGGGATTTCTTATCATGCCATGGCGCAATTCTTAATCACTTTTCCTGTAGCACAGGAAGGTGAGCTCTCGGACACGCTCCTAGCCGACGCAACCGTTGTTTATCTAGAATCGATTTGGTCTGAGGGAACGCTCCAGCATACCGATCGATTCTCCCGCCAGCATTTGACTGAGATATTTCCCTGTGACCGGCCCCAGTGACATACCCTTCGTTGCATGGCCGCCGGCGACAAAAACATTCGACCAGGGCTGTAACCGTCCGATAACCGGCAGACCGTCCGGAGTACAAGGCCGCAGCCCACGCCAGATTTCCTTTATTTCAAGGCCCCCGAGTTTCGGAAGATAACGGTAGGTCTCTGACTGTATGGCTTTAAGTCTTCTGCGTCCAATCGCCAAATCCAACCCGGACAACTCAAGAGTCCCAGCCAGCCGCAACGTTTCATCGAAGGGCGTCACCGCCACTCTGGCTTCTTCGAGGAGCAAGGGAATTTTCGGAGCACCTTCGGTCTTCAGAAAAGTCATGCTATAGCCTTTGGCCGCCTCAATCGGAATTCTAACGTCTAGTCCCGAAGCCAACAAAGGCAGCCACGCTCCCGTTGTCAAAACAACCTGATCCGCCTCAAAATCACCGCGGGTTGTGACCACTTTGGTAACCTTGCGCCGATCCGTTTTGAGCCAAAACACCTCGGTATCCGTCAAGAATCGTGCTCCTTTTTCTTCGGCTTTCCCAGCCAGCCACCTGACAAAGCTTAACGGGGCGATACACCCATCCACTTTATTAAGTACTCCGCCAACCACCTGAGGCCCCGCAGCAGGCTCCAGGTCGCGCACCTCATCACCGCTGAGGATCGCCGAATTTTCTCCGCAGCTCTTTATCCGAACGGCATCTTCCTGAGCTTCGTGAAATCCCTTTTCAGTAAGGTAAAGGTTTAGTATCCCGTTCTGGCTGAATTGGTATTCGTGTCCGCCCATTTCGGCCAATTCTTTATGAAGCGCCAGACTCTCTTTACCCATTTTTCGGAAGATCCCGATGCAGTGATACAGGTGCTTCTCGTTGCAAAATCGATAAAACCTCCACAGCCATCGAGCGAGTTCCACGTCCGGGCGGAAGCGAATATAAAAAGGCCCCTCGGGATTGAATAGATATCGAATTCCTTGGGCAACTACCCCGGGAGTCGGCAAAGGATTGCAGTGACTTGGAACCAGCAGGCCGGCATTTCCATAAGAACTACCGGAGCCGATGTTGTTCTTTTCGATAACGAGCACAGATGCTCCCAAACTCGCCGCATAATAGGCAACTGAAATACCAATAACGCCGGCCCCTATGACGATCACATCGTTCTTTGTGGGTTGCATAGATTCAGTTTCTCTCCTTTATTCGAATTGTCAGGTCGGTCTCCATGCCGAAACCGCCCATTCAGGTAGAGCAGTCCTTCAAGGCTGCTTGATCAGATCTCACCCACAGCAGGGCTGAAGCTCTGGGTACCCATGGCTGCGACGCAGCAAAATCTAATAAAAATACGCCGTCAATTTAGCAGCATTCAACTCACGATTCCATCTCATCTTTTTGCCGGCCGTCATTGCTCCGGCTTGGACCGATATTCATCATTTTTGGAATGTTGGACATTAG
>Ga0210125_1000108_pt1 | contig 15296 bp, 16 predicted proteins | sample RushMan_CattailN_FD_185555 | JGI IMG/M metagenome (GOLD analysis project Ga0210125, IMG submission 185555) | Wetland microbial communities from San Francisco Bay, California, USA, that impact long-term carbon sequestration -... | ecosystem: Environmental > Aquatic > Marine > Wetlands ...
CAAAGCAGGGCACCTCCAACTAAAGTATCTTGATGTACCCTTTATACACGATTCGCAGGAACTTGACCAGAGGCTAAGGTAACTTTATGATTTTAAAGATATAGTAGTTAAGAAGAAATTCACCGTGAGCAAGTAAATTTGAACAATGCGTAGCGATAAGCAACCATCATTAGGTATTGAATGTAGACCGCCGATTACTAGGCGGTAAGAAAGATCGCGTTAGCAGAGGGTTTGAAGCGGCCCCTTAGTCTGTGGCGGGAACCGGGATGCACGAATCGACTTCTGGTTGCGACAGCATGGCTGGACCAGGTTCTGCGATAGAGCACAAGGCAGGGCTCTGAGGGACGGATTTCCAATAGCGTCTGGGTTTTCAAATCAGGAAGCTGTGCCTCAATGACGTGTTCCGCCTCTGTTAGCGGAACAATCTTCATCAAGTACTGATTTGGAGTGAATCGGGTAAAATCCTGTTGGAGATATTCCGGCGCAAGAGACGGATTAACATATCGATCCGACAACTGAATAGGCAGTCCGTTTTCCCGGTGCACGATGAGCGAATGGAAAACCTTCGCTCCCACTCGCAAATCCATGGCCGCGGCAATTTCTCTCGATGCCTTTTCTTCCCTCAGCAGGTGCACCTCGCTGCTATGGATTCCGCCCCGCTGGCTGATTTCCTCAGAAATACTACCGATTTCCAACAAGGCGGACTCGGGTTTGCGCGGCGCAACGAAGGTTCCAACCCCTTGCACCCTGAACAGATAACCTTCTTCGGTAAGCTCCCGCAGAGCACGGTGGGCCGTCATGCGTGAGACGCCCAGTGTTGAAACGATCTCATTCTCGGAGGGGATGCGGCTTTCGGACTTCCAGGCTCCTGCTCGTATTTGCCGGATAATGAAATCTTTGACCTGCCGGTAGAGAGGACTGGCCGTCTCTTTTGTCAATGGCGGTGGGCCTTCGGCTTGTATCCTATGCATGGTTTTCAATATCCTGGCGCAAAACAGTTCAAGTTGCCGCATTCTTTAACAACCTAAATTTCAGTTGACACAAAACACCTCTTGTATATACATGTATAGGTCTGTCAGTCAAGCTGCTTTTCCCGGCCGGGTTGAATGGGCCATTCCTCATCCGGCTGTATTCAATTCCGACACCTTGGGGAGGTGATGAGAATGATCGCCAATGCCGATATATCCCAACATATGACTGTCAAGTTGGAGGAAATTTTCACCGATCTTCCGGACAAGCCGACTTTTGTTGAAGGTATTCGCAGAGCTCCCAAGCGCAAACTCACTCTGAGTCAGGGTGAACTCGGACTTGCGCTGAAAAATGCCCTACGCTACATCCCGGAAAAATGGCACACGGTTCTGGCTCCGGAATTCATGGAAGAACTGCTGGAAACAGGCCGCATCTACGGTTATCGATTCCGCCCGACAGGAGCCATCAAGGGCAAATCCATCGAAGATTATCGGGGAAAGTGCATCGAAGGGAAAGCCTTCCAGCTCATGATAGACAACAACCTCGATTTCGATGTGGCCCTCTACCCTTATGAACTGGTCACTTACGGCGAAACGGGCCAGGTCTGTCAGAACTGGATGCAGTACCGGCTGATCAAGCTCTATTTGGAGCGCCTCACCCGCGAACACACGTTGGTGGTAGCCTCGGGGCACCCGTTGGGCGTTTTTGCGTCCTCGCTGGATTCACCCAGAGTCATCATCACCAACGCGCTCATGGTTGGCGCCTTTGACGACCAGGAGAATTGGGTCCGTGCCATGGCACTTGGAGTCGCCAACTACGGACAAATGACCGCTGGCGGCTGGATGTACATCGGACCGCAGGGAATTGTACACGGCACTTACAACACACTTTTAAATGCCGGACGTCAGAAATACGAGATGCCGTCCGATAGCGATCTGAGTGGACTGCTTTTTGTCTCCTCCGGACTGGGAGGTATGAGTGGAGCTCAGGGAAAGGCCGTAGAAATCGCCAATGGCGTCGGGGTCTTTGCAGAGGTGGACGTCTCGCGCATCCGGACCAGGCACGAGCAGGGATGGGTCAGCAAGGTTGTATCTACCCCAGTTGAGGCATTTGAGCTGGCCAAGGCCCATCAAGAAAAACGGCAAGCCGCTGCCATCGCCTTTCACGGAAACATTGTCGACTTGCTTGAATTTGCAGTTGCACAAAATATAGAAATCGACCTGTTGTCCGATCAAACCTCCTGCCATGTTGTCTATGAAGGCGGCTATTGCCCTCAAGGCCTCACCTTTGAAGAACGTACCGTCATGCTTAAAAACGACCCGGAAACCTTTCGACAACATGTCGACCGCTCACTGCGCCGCCACTACGAATTGATCAAAGCCCTGGTAGCCCGGGGTGTTTACTTTTTCGACTACGGCAATAGTTTTCTCAAAGCGGTTTACGACGTGGGCATTCCGGAGATCTGCAAGAATGGTGAAAACCCCCGAGACGGCTTCATATTTCCATCCTACGTGGAGGACATCATGGGGCCGCTTATGTTTGATTACGGTTACGGCCCTTTTCGTTGGGTGTGTTTGAGCGGCAAAAAGGAAGACTTGCTCAAGACCGATCTGGCAGCCATGGAATGTATCGATCCCGGTCGCCGTTTTCAAGACCGCGATAATTATGCCTGGATTCGAGATGCCGGGAAGCACAAACTGGTGGTTGGAACTCAGGCCCGGATCCTATACCAGGACGCTGCAGGCCGCAAGGAGATTGCCCTAAAATTCAACGAACTGGTCAGAAACGGTGAGATCGGCCCGGTGATGCTCGGCAGAGACCACCACGACACTGGTGGAACCGACTCTCCCTTTAGGGAAACAGCCAACGTCAGGGACGGCAGCAACATCATGGCGGACATGGCAACCCATTGTTTTGCCGGAAATGCCGCCCGGGGAATGAGCATGGTGGCCCTGCACAATGGGGGCGGAGTTGGAATCGGCAAAGCGATCAACGGAGGATTCGGGCTGGTACTGGACGGCAGTGAACGAATTGACCGTATCATCCGCACCGCTATCCCTTGGGATGTCATGGGTGGGGTAGCTCGACGCGCATGGGCGCGCAACCCGAATTCCATCGAGACCGCCATGGAGTACAACGCATCGCGGAAAGAAACGGATCATATCACCCTGCCCTTCATCCCGACTGAAACCCTTGTCAGAGAAACGGTGAAGGCGGCGTTGGCCAAGATCCGGTAGGTTGCGTTGAGCGCAGCCTAACGCAACAATGTGCAACTAAGCGATAGACAACGTTTCAAACTCAACGAGGCTATATAAACCACGGAGTTTGCCGAGATCGCAGAGATTTTTGAAGAGCATCAATGAACGATTCTCTCCGCGCCCTCTGCCTTCTCAGCGGTAAAAAAATAGAGAGTAAATCTATATGACTGCTACCAAGAAACTTATCGAGTGCGTGCCCAACTTCAGCGAAGGCAGAGACCCCACAAAAATCGAAAAGATTGTCCAGCCATTTCGCGGCAAGGAAGGCGTGAAACTGCTGGATTACCAGCGCGACCAGAATCATAATCGTATGGTAGTGACCGTGGTAGGGGAACCACAGGCCCTTCGGCAGTCCTTAGTTGAAGCTGTCGGCATAGCGGTCGAGCAAATCGACATGACTAAGCATGAGGGGCAGCATCCCAGGATGGGTGCCGTGGACGTAGTCCCCTTCATCCCCATCCGAAATGTCACTATGGCCGAAGCGGTGGCGTTTTCCAAAGCAGTCGCCCGAGAAATCGCCGAACGTTACAATCTGCCCATCTTTCTCTATGAAGCTTCGGCATCGACTCCCGCTCGTCAGAATCTGGCTGTCGTACGCAAAGGTCAGTTTGAAGGTATGCCGGAAAAATTGAAACAGCTTGAATGGAAACCCGACTTCGGTCCCGATCACGTTCACCCGACGGCAGGAGTGACTGCCGTGGGTGCACGCATGCCGCTGGTTGCCTTCAATGTCAATCTGGGGACTGATAACTTGGAGATCGCCAATCAAATTGCTCTCAAAGTCCGGCACATCAGCGGCGGACTGCGTTTCTGCAAGGGAATTGGAGTGGAACTCAAGGATAGAGGCATCGTCCAGGTCTCCATGAACATGACCGACTATACCAAGACCGCCCTGTACCGTGCCTTGGAACTGGTCCGCATCGAAGCCAGACGCTACGGGGTCAACGTTGTGGGCAGCGAAATCGTCGGCCTGGTTCCCATGGAAGCGCTCATCGACACGGCGGTCTATTACATGGGCATCGAAAATTTTTCCATAAACCAGGTGCTGGAAGCCAGACTCATGGAATAAAGTGCAGCAAACGATTGATAAACCATGGCAGATAATATGACAGCCCTGCTCAAATTCTGGATTCTGACTCCTGAATTCTGAATATTGGCTCCTAAATGCTAGATTTCAACGGAGGCACCGAGTGTTAGCAGATCTGAAGGTTAAACAATTTCTTGAAGAAACCGCTTCCAATTCCCCGGTTCCAGGCGGCGGCAGCGTCGCTGCCCTGAGCGGCGCTTTGGCTGCCGGTCTGGCCGAAATGGTTGCGGGCTTGACAGTGGGCCGGAAAGGCTTTGAAGACGTGGAGCCGAAAATGAAATCCATTCGAGAGAAGGCCCGGGCTTTCAGAACCGAACTCGTCGAAGATATTCAATCGGATTCCGATGCCTATAATCAGGTGATGGCCGCTTATAAACTTCCCAAACAAACCGAAGCGGAAAAAATGGAGCGGAGCCAGGCCATCCAGGCTGGGCTCAGACAGGCGGCCCAAGTTCCCTTGCAAGTAGCTAGACACTCGCTGCAAATTCTTGGGCTGGCCGAAACCGTCATCACTCAAGGGAACCCCAATGCAGTAACAGACGGCGCGGTTGGCGCTATGCTGGCTAGAACTGCAGGTCTTGCCGCCCTCTACAATGTCAAAATCAACCTAAGTTCAATTAAGGATAAAGAGTTTGTGGAAGAAACAGCCCAAGAGGTCAACCACCTGGAAGCAGAAATTCTCCACAGGGAAAGACAGATTCTGGCGGGTATAAAACTCTAAACTGCGCCTACATGACTCTCTCCTAACGCATTCGGATTGCTGTTATGCACTTATTTTTCGAGCAGTTGTTGAACGGCATTGCCATGGGATCCATCTATGCGCTGGTGACTCTCGGACTGGCGTTGGTCTACGGAATCCTGCGGATTTTACACGTGGCTCACGCTGCGGTTTACACCGTCGGCAGTTATGTCGGACTGTTCATCTTTCAGGCGACGGGCAGCCTGCTGCTGGCTTTTTTGGGCGGCATGGTGTTCTGTGCCGGCCTGGGAATTCTCATCGAACGCTTCATCTACTTTCCCTTGCTGAAATACCCGCCCTATGTTCCGCTCATTGCCAGCATCGCCGTTATGTTGGCCATCGAAGAAGTCTGCCGTCTCATTGCCGGGCCCTACATTTTAACCTTTCCGGCAAAACTCCCCTTCCCGGAACTGCACCTTGGAACCATCACCCTTTCATCAACCCTTGTCGCCGTCTATGTCATTACGGCCATCGTATTGCTGCTCCTCTGGCTTGTCACCACCAAAACCGAAATGGGGCTCGCCATGCGCGCAACCTCCCAGGACATTGCGATTGCCGACGCGATGGGCATCAACAGCCATTTCGTGGTGACTGTGACCTTCATAATCGGATCCGCCATTGCTGCCATTGCAGGCATTCTGGTCGGCATTTACTATAACCAGGTTTACCCTACCATGGGCACGGTTCCGGCCTACAAAACACTGGCGCTGATTGTGGTAGGCGGCCTCGGCTCGGTCCCTGGCGCCGTCGTTGCATCTTTGCTCCTGGGTCTCGGGGAAACCCTGCTGATCGGTTATGCCAACGTTCCCCTGCCGCGCGACGCGCTGGCTTTCATCGCCATGATCGGTGTGCTCATGTGGCGCTCCGAAGGCCTGCTGGGATCTCGCTGAGGAGCAGTCGTGAGTTCGTACGTCATTACTATTGCAACCATTATTATCATCAACGCCATCTCGGTCTGCGGACTCAACGTCATCGTGGGATACGCCGGTCAGATTTCCCTGGGTCATGCCGCCTTCTTCGGGATCGGCGCATATACGGCCGCCTTGTTGGCCACCAAAGCAGGTATCTCCTTTTGGGCCGCCCTGCCCTGCGTCATCACAATCAGTGCATCGATCGGTCTGCTGCTGGGAATTCCAAGCCTGCGAGTGAGGGATGACTTTCTTGCCATCACGACCATCGGCATCAACTTTATCGTCGAGGCCGTATTTTTGTACATTCCATTTTTTGGTGGAGCTCTCGGGATTGGAGGCATTCCCCGCATTATGCTGTTCGGCTCAAAGCTCCGAGGCATGGGCTTTTTCTGGCTGTGTCTCTTTTTTCTGGTCCTGGTTTTGGCCTTTTGCTGGTGGTTTACGCGCAGCTGGGCGGGACTGGCCTGCTTTGCGCTGCGCGAGGAAGAGTCTGCCGCCAACAGCATGGGGATCTCACCCGTTCGGATTAAGCTGCTGGCTTTTATGATCGGCACCGCCATAGCCGGCCTCGGCGGCGCACTGTACGCTCATTACATGCGATTCATCAGTGCTACGGATTTTTCTTTTCCAGTTTCGATTGCTTTTCTCAGCATGCTTGTCCTGGGGGGTATGGGAAGTCTTTGGGGGCCGGTGCTGGGAGCGCTGATTCTGGGAATCCTCCCGGAACTCTTTCGCCCCATCGTGGAATATCGAATTCTTGTTTACACCTTGCTTTTGCTGCTCATGATCCGCTTTCAGCCAGGAGGGTTACTGGGCGAAGTTAGTTTTCTGCGCAAGCGGCTGGTTCCTCTTCTAAAGGGGTTAAAACCATGACGCAGCCACTGCTGAAAGTGACCGGTCTGTCAAAGCGTTTCGGAGGACTCCAGGCGGTCCGCAAAGTCGATTTCCAGGCGCATTCCAAAGAAATTCTTGGGATATTGGGTCCCAATGGAGCCGGAAAAACAGTTTGCTTTAATCTGATCTCGGGGGTTTACCCACCCACCGCCGGTGAAATTATCTTCGATCTGGAGCGGCTGGACGGAATGCCTCCTCACCAGGTAGCCGCCCGAGGGATCGGACGGACGTTTCAAATTGTCAAACCTTTTTCCCACCTGACAGTCCTGGAGAATGTGTTGGTTGCCCGCGGCATTTCCCATTACGGCAGCCTCACCAGGATTTGGTCGACGTGGCGCTCTCGTCAGGATCAGGATGCTGCTTTGAACATCCTGGAGCGGGTCGGTTTGGATGGCTTGGCCCATCGCAAAGCCGGTCTGTTGCCTTTGGGAAATTTGCGGCGCCTGGAAATCGCACGTGCGCTACTGGTCGGTCGCAAGCTTATTTTGCTGGATGAATGTTTTTCCGGACTCCGTCATGAAGAGATCGCTCGACTGGAAGAGTTGATACGAAATATCCGGCAAGACGGCATCACTGTCCTTTTAATAGAGCACAACATGCGGGTCACCATGGGGCTATGCGATCGGATCGTGGTCCTGGATCACGGCGCAAAAATCGCCGAAGGGGAACCGGAAGCCATTCAGAACAACGAACGAGTCATCGAAGCTTATCTCGGACGCAAACGCAAGGGGTCCCATGCTGCTTGAAGCAAATGACCTTCACATTGCATACGGCGACATCCAGGCGGTGAGCGGCGTTTCTTTTCATTTGAGACAAGGCGAATTGGTTTCTATCATCGGTGCCAACGGAGCGGGCAAGACTTCGATCTTGAACGCTCTAATGGGAATCATTCCCGCTCGAACCGGGGGAATCCGTTTCAAAGGCACTGACATTACGGGCAAGGCCGCATACCAGAGAGCTCGTTCGGGCATCCGTATGGTGCCTGAACGAGCCCGCGTTTTCCCGCGGCTTTCGGTTTTTGAAAATTTGATGACCGGGGCTTATGGACTGCACCGTAAGCTGCCCCTCCAGGAACGGCTCGACTGGCTTTATGAAATGTTCCCCATCTTGGCGGAACGCAGCAGCCAGGCCGCCAATACTCTATCGGGGGGCGAGCAGCAGCAGCTTTCCATAGCCCGCGCATTGATATCCGATCCGGAACTACTCCTGGTCGACGAAGTCAGCATGGGACTTATGCCAAAACTGGTAGACCAGGTATTTCAATTGCTTCATACCCTCAATCGGGAACACGGCCTTTCCATTTTACTGGTGGAACAGAACGCCATGGCCTCCCTGGAAATCTCCAGCCGGGCGTACGTGCTGGAAACCGGTATTATGGCCAGTGAGGGGGAAGCAGAAGTACTTATGAACGACCCCATCGTAAAAGAAGTTTACTTGGGGCAATAATGCAGCAAAGATTCTAATCACAATCTTAAACACAGGAGGTACCAATGAACAAAAGTCTCAAGTGCGTTTGTTTGGCTCTTTTGGCCTTCGTTTTTGCGGTGGGAACCGCAACCGCCGCCGACACTATCAAAATCGGGCTGCTGGCACCTTTGACGGGATTTGCCGCGGCAGACGGTTTGAGCGTCAAGAACTCGGTAGATCTTGCGGTGGAGAGTGTCAACAATTCCGGCGGAGTTCTCGGCAAACAGGTTGAACTGGTCACCTACGATGACCGGGCCGACGCCAAGGAAGCCGTAGCCCTGGCACGCAAGCTCATTCAGCAGGACGGCGTAGTAGCAGTGGTAGGCGGTTCCTACAGCACCCCCACCCGTGCGGTGGCCCCCATTTTTCAGGATGAAGAAATTCCCATGGTGTCTGCCTACGCGGTTCACCCCGATATCACCAAGGCGGGCAATTTCTGCTTTCGAAACGGCTTCCTGGGTACCGTAGAGGGCAAATGCGCCGGCTATGTGTCTGTCGAGATGCTCAAGGCAAAAAGGATCGCTCTGCTGACTGCCGATAACGACTTCGGTCGAACTCTGGCCGAGGGCTTCCAGGACTATATCAAGAAGCACGGCGATGGAGCTGAAATTGTCATCGCGGAAACCTACCCTTTCAAGGAGAAGGACTTCAAAGCCTACTTGGCCAAGATCAAAGAGACAAATCCGGATCTGATTTTTGCCAGCGGTTACTATTTCCAGACCGGCCCCATTGTCAATCAGGCGCGAGAGATGGGCATGAACATGCATATTGTCGGGGAGGAAGGCGCCGACTCGCCCAAGTTCCTCGAAATTGCCGGCAAAGCAGCGGAAGGTTTTGTTATCGTTACCAATCTCAATCGAGACGATCCTCGGCCGGAAGTGCAGGCCTTCTTGAAGGAGTATCAGAACCGCTACGGCATTCAGCCCGACATGGTTGGGGCATCGGCTTATGACGCTTTCATGATTATTGTGGATGGCATCAAGCGCGCCGGGAAAACCGACGGTGAAGCCGTGCGCAAAGCGATCGCGGAAACCAAGGACTACGACGGACTGACAGGGGTTATAAAAGGTTTCACGCCGGACGGTGAAGTGGTTAAAGACGTACAGGTGCAGATCGTAAAAAACGGACAGTTCCACAATCTGGGCGTTGTCTCCGACCCGGAGCTGATCACCCCTTAGTACCCGAATTTTGCTCCTCACTGCCAATGCTGCTGAGTCAAGGCAGCATTGGCTTCCCCTCCAATCAGCGAACCTTTCGCAGCAGCGGGATAAAATCTTCATCAGTCGTGCAAGGATAATAACGCCCTTTAAAAGCACTCATGGACAACGAGCACCACGGGTGCAAACGAATACTGGGATAGCGAGTTTCCGAGCAAAACCAATAGATCTTGTTGCGCCGGCTGGCTGTAATGACAGCATCTCCTCCGTCAAAATCGCCGAAAAAAATGATGGTCCGTTGGGAAAAGTCCCACTCGGTGTCCTCTATCGCCTTCCAGCCGTCTCGATTACGTACGGCTCGCAAACCGGCATTGGGTGCATCGTACAACTCGACATCTCCGGCTGCCACCGCTGCAGTAGCGATTCTGCTGTAAAACCTGGCCTGAGCCAAACACGATCCCGAGGTGTCCAGAATCACAACGACGGCCTCTTTTTCCCTACTGCGCCGGCAATGGGAAAGAGCTCTTCTGTCCAGGTGCCGGGCCATCAAATCGGCGGCATTCCACTCGTCATCACCAAGGATGGGCCAACCCGACAGGTCTTCAGCGATTTTAGCCACCAACAGTGCGAAAGTTGCAGTGATGCGTTTGCGCTTCAGCTCTTCAAGGTAAAAAGCCTTGTTGTAGTTTCGAGTGGCCGCCGCGGTGATAACTTCCCCCGGCTCTGCAAGCACTGTAACGATCTTGGGAACCGGCCTTTCGGTTCGATTTGAAGAGCCCCTGGGGCTTCCCTGGCGAGTCATTGTTCGTTGTGTTTCTGTTTTCGATTCGCCCGTTTCTTTTGGCTCTGCAAGGTACATCAGATCCGGAGGGGTAATCCAATCCAACCTGCGGCGCCACGGCCGACTCAACTTAGGCACAATCCGCCTCCTTCATGTATCGCTGATAGATCCGGCCGTTGTATCCGATCCATTTGCCTTCACTCGATTGCCCCCAGGATCTTCCGAAACAGACCGAAAACGCATCTCTCCTCCCCAGGTGGACAATGATTTCAGCACCGTTGGCGGGAGTCCAGCGAAGATCGAGGCCTTCCATCTTGGCAAGTATTTCGGAACGGGAAAACTTCACGATCAAGAGCGGGGCCCATTCTTGAATGGCCTTAACATCCTGCCAGGTCGCTGAGGGTTCAATGAGCAGCACCTCACCGTTTTGCCCCCAGAGACCTTTCAGCAAATCAACCTCTCGCAGGAGAAGTTGTTTCTTGAGCGTAATTGTGCGGTCGGCATTCACTTCGGCCCAATCACCGAGCACGTCCGGTCCGGTTTCCGGGGCGTCTACAAGACGCACGAGTTCGTTGTAGGCTTTGCTGTTCATTTCGATGATCCCGGCAGCATCCGTGAGGTCAGGACGTTCGGTTTGAACCTCGATCATCTCATCAAATCCCCGTATTTCGGCCAGGCGGGGCATGCAAAGTTCGCCCGGCAAATCTTGGTCCGGGGAGAGTGATTTTTGCCGAACATCGTACGCGTTTGCGTTGAGACGCAGGCGAGCGCGTTGTCTCCATTGAAGAGGCTCGTTTTCCACCTGCCGCAGCATTTCGTGGGCCTCTTCTGTCTTGGTCACAAACTGATAGACCAAAGAATCCCAATCGGCCTGGTCCCCAAGGACGCTGACCGCATCTAAAAATTGGCGCAGTTCCTGAATGGTTGAAGGCTTGGGAAGGTTGGCCAACAGACATCGTTCGTGCAACAAAATAGCATTATAGAGATAGGGGTGGTCTTTATGGGTCAGTTCGAGCGCCCGATGCACAAAGTTTGGCGAAAGATGTTTGAACTGGATTTTAGGCAGGCGTCGAACCAGGGGTTCGCTGATTTCTCGTTCTATGTTTACCGTCAAAAACACAATAAGGCGCGAAAGATCGGCGGCGAATATTCGGCCCGAAAAATTGATGCGGCCTGTTTGCAGAAAATCCAGCAGAAATGAATCGGCGCTGGGGCGTGTCTTGTCCCACTCATCGAGCACCAAAATAACGCGTTTCTCATTTTCCTTTCGGCGCGTAGCCTCAACCGCCTGGACGATCACCCCGTCGTGCAGCGCTATGCCGCTTATGGTCTCCTCGCTTGGAAGCATTTTCACCAGCAGATCTTCCTCCCGCGTGCCAGGAAAACATTGGTAAAAATAATAATCCGTATGGAGGATCCGGGCGAGCACTTCGGGCAAATAAGATTTTCCCGAACCAATGGGACCGGCCAATATGGCGCCGGCCACTGGACGGGTATGCAAAGCAGCTTCAACAGCCGCAGCAAACATAGAGTCACAGATATAGCCCGCGGCATTCAGTTTCTGTTTCAAGTCTTTCACGCGAGATCTCCTATTAAATTAAAACCCCTCCCAAAAATGGGTTCGTCGAATATGCAATAACATGAATTCTGGCAAAAACGATTCTATCCGAAAAGGCCGAATCGGTTTTCAAACTCAATCGACTTGTAAATGATACAAAAATTTAAATTCCACAATCCCTTCTTGCGCCGAAAAAAAGAAAATGGCCAAGGCAGGATCCAGTGGCTATCTTAACAGCAGAAAACCCGTAACTGTAGTCCAATTTATCTCCTAATCGGAGGACCTTGATGTCGGATTCGTTTTGGACTGTTATTCTCTATGCGGCCCATGCCGGCGGTTTGTCTGACAGACAAAAGGAATTTTTGGATCTGTCTACCCGGAGCATGGTCGACTTGGATGTTGACAGCTATCGGCAGGCGCTCTCCCAGCGGGTTTCTCCCGAAGAAATGAAGAAGGTCGCAAAGAATATCCCTCAAGAGCAGAGAGCTTTTGTGTATCTTCTGGCAAAGGAAGTCGCGGAAATCGACGGCCCCTCCGAATCCGAGCAGAAGGCATTGAGTGAACTGCGGTCGGCTTTGAGTATCGAAACAAGCGATCTTGATTTGCTAACTTCGGTCTTGGAAGATGACGTCGATTCCGGGGAAGAAGGGAGTTTCCACACGATTGCGTCCAGATACTGTAAAATAACCGCGGTCTGTTCTCTTTTGCCATTACCTTTCGTATCCGATGCTCTTGTCATGGTTCCGCTGCAGATCCGAATGGTCAAAAAGATCGCAAAGATTTACGGGTACCCTCTTGATGCACATGAGTTCGTGAAAATGATCATTGACAAAGCCGGCCCGGAGTATGCCTCGGCCGTAGCCGGAAGGATGGCGATAAGCCTGGTGCCTGTGTTCGGATGGATTGCCTGTGCCGGAATCACTTACGGTCTGACCTATGCCGTTGCTCTGGTAGCCCGAGAGTACATCGAGCGGCAGGGAGAAATGGACACGCAAACTATTCGATCCCTGTATAAGGATGCTTACCATGAAGGCAGACAAAAATTTGAACATGTCAAAGATGAAATAAGGCGGGATAAGGTCAAGTTGATCGAGAAACTAAACGAAATGCGCAATGAAGATGGATTGGTGAAACGCTTTGAGGATCGCTTTAGAAACCATGAAACAAGTTGATTCAATGCTGGATCAGATAACATATCATCCGAGTGACCGATACCAGGAGGCTGTCTGAGAGTTGTCATTTCGAGCCGAAGGCGAGAACGCCTCCTGTCACAGGTAATTCCCGCGCCGGCTATGACTATTGACTAGATTCACGGCCCCGCCACCGCATCATGCCAGAGAATCGACGACTCCACCGTCGACACGCAGAGCCGCACCGGTAGTCGCGGAAGCCTCTCGCGAGCAAGCGTAGACGATCATATTGGCAACCTCTTGCACGCTCGCCGGACGCCGAATGATGGAAGATGGGCGATTACTTATGACAAAATCGATGCCTGTCTGCTCGATGGACTTGCCGCTCTTTTCAGCCTCAGCCCGCAGCAGTTCCTTGACGCCTTCGCTCATGGTCGGCCCCGGCAGCACGGCATTAACGGTCACTCCGGTCCCCGCCATGCGTTTTGCCAGGCCGCGAGATATGCTCAGGAGAGCCGTCTTGGTAAATCCATAGTGAATCATGTCGGCCGGAATATTCAGTGCCGATTCGGAGGAGATGAACACCACCCGACCCCAGCCTCGTTCGGCCATCCCCTGCAGATAGGCTCTTGAAAGCCGCACACCGGACAGCACATTGACATCAAAGAAGCGCTGCCACTCATCGTCGGATGTTTCAAAAAAATCCTGCAGACTGTAGATGCCGAGGTTGTTGACCAGGATGTCACACTCCCCTTCGGCTTCTACCAGCGAGGCGCAGCCATCGGCATTGCCCAGATCCGCCGCGACCCCGGTGACCCGCACATCATGAGCCGCCGCCTTGACCATCGCGATCGCCTTATCCACCGCCGTCTGATGACGACCGTTGACAACCACCCGCGCCCCGCATGCCGCCAACCCTTTGGCCGTCGCCAGTCCGATACCGCGCGTTGAACCAGTTACTATGGCCGTTTTGCCGCTCAGGTCAATGTGCATAAAACCTCCCTTTCACCTGTTCAGTTGACAGGTTCTGGCTGCGCCCGTTCAATAACCGCCCTCTTTTTTTCTGGCGAATCATTCCAAAGGTAATGTGTCGAGTATGCCTCTTCAATCTTCTTATCGCCTGATTTTGAAAACCGCAGTACACGGTTTCTACTTTTACCCAACTGGTTGTAATGGGTATTTCTTGGCACCATATTGAGATCATGAGCATGAAACCCAATGATCCTGAGGATGCGATTAGCCTTGGAAAGATTTCCTTCAAAAACACGCTCGAGATAGGGCACCTGGCCATTCCTCCATGCATCGTGGTTCTTTTTTGAAAGATTCCCCATCTCGATCAAAACTTCGACAGGCGCAACTACGTCGGATTTAGACAAAACCTTTGCAATTGCTCGAACCACCCGTGGATAATATGTGTCTTTACGGTACGTATTAACAGTGACTTTTTTCATATTCGTTTATTTGAATCCCGAACACCGGCCATCGCCGGCACTAACCACACGGTCAATGAGCTACAGGAAGGGGCGAGAGATGTGCACCGTGTGGTTGCGTGTCCGCGTGCATGGCCTCGTTGGAGTACGATTTCTTGTCTGAAGAAACTATGCATACATCAATCGCCCTCTGGGCTCAGGAATTGAGCGGCCGAGCTCTTTCGCTGACTCTATCCATTCGTGGATAATTGTCTCAGCATTGGCCACTGCCTCCTGGTAGGTTGTTCCATCTGCCGCACAGCCGGGGAGTTCCGGAACCTCAGCGATGAAAGCCTGATCCTCTTCACTCCAGTAGATGATCACTTCATAGCGGAATTTGCTTTCCATCTTATTCCTGTCCTCCTAAATAGCCTTCTGTATATCATATCAAACGGAAAGTTATCCTGACTTTCGAGAGTTCCCTATGCTCGGCATCCCCTCAGCTCCTCGCGAACAATTCGAGGTGTGCCTGCGGGGCAAACCGGTCCCCATTAGCGAACATGGACTCTATATCAAGTGGCTGCGCTATTACTTGGACTTCTGCCTGAAGTATGACTTTGCGCCAGCACAAAGAGAGAGCCTTGCTCACTTTCTCCGCAAGTTGCAGGAAAAGAAACAATCCAAGGTACAGCAACAGCAGGCTGCAGACGCCATCGCGATCTATTATGAGCTTATCCTTTCCACGTGAGCCGGAGGGGGACGCCCACAAAATTTAGGTGGAAATGTTTGTCAAATGGATATAATTGAAATGTTTAAGTTTCTAATTTTCCTGCTTGCAGATGCCGATTGTTGCGTTCTCGTGTTCGAGCGCTGTTGTTCCTCAGAAATAAATCCTGGCTATTGGAAGTGCGAGGAGGCTCGGATGAAAAATCGACG
>Ga0210125_1000109_pt1 | contig 15150 bp, 17 predicted proteins | sample RushMan_CattailN_FD_185555 | JGI IMG/M metagenome (GOLD analysis project Ga0210125, IMG submission 185555) | Wetland microbial communities from San Francisco Bay, California, USA, that impact long-term carbon sequestration -... | ecosystem: Environmental > Aquatic > Marine > Wetlands ...
TTATTGTTATCTCTCCAATCTGATAGACCCGGAAGATCCCCAGTCGCTTTTGTAGCGCGGGGCTTAAGCTCCGCAAGCCAATTTAACGCTAAATCCTTAACTCATCTCTACAACGAGACAATCACACACTGCCAAACACATCACACTCGCACTTTGGCTGGTCCCATCGAATATCTTACTACAGCAATAAGCGCATCCCGTTCAAGCAACCGATCACTCTCATTAATGCTAAAGAGGTGAATAGTCACGACAACAAGAAAAAAGCAAGAATACGCAAGATTACCGGACTCGGGGGCAGCAATTCTCATTTTAGATCTCGATTTCGCGTAGGATGGGTGGAGCGAAGCGCAACCCATCGGCCACGGCCAAGACTCCCGGTGGGTTACGGCGCAAAAAGCCGCGCCTAACCCACCCTACGGAAAACGATAGAAAGTCAAAACGAGAATTGCTGACTCGGGGGGGAGGCTTTAGTCTCTCCGGGCAGCCAGGAGCTTGAGCAAGACGGGCAGCACGATCAGCACCAGCGGCATCTGCACGATCAGGCCGGATATGATGGCGACGGCAAGGGGCTGCTGCATGGCGGATCCCTGACCGATGCCGAGGGCCAGCGGGAGAAGTGCAAGAATTGCAGCCAGGGTGGTCATGGCGATGGGGCGCATGCGGTTTTTCCCGGCGGAAACAAGAACTTCAGCAGGATCTTCTGCTGTCGGCAAGTCATAATATTCGGAAACGTAAAAAATTCCAACTTCCGTCACAATACCAACGATCATGGTCATCCCCATCATGGACGAAATGTTTAGCTGAATGCGTGTCAACCAAAGCCCGATAAAAACAGCCGAAATCGAGAGCAAAGTGGTCGTCAATATGGCTGCAGCTACCCGAAAGTTTTCATAGAGAAACAGCAACAGCAAAAAAACCAGCAGAACCGCCGCGGCAAAGACCATCATCAGGCCGGCAAAGGCAATCTGCTGCTGTTCATAGAGACCGCCCAAGGTATAGTAGACCGTTTTGGGCAAAAGTCCCGGGCGCTCCAGCACTTTCTTTACGTCCCGAATCACGGATCCCATGTCCCGACCACTGATGCGGCCGGTAACGGCGTTCATTCTTTTCAGATCGTCGCGCGTTATTTGAGGCTGTCCGGTAATTGGCGTTATGCTGGCAATTCGCGAGATGTTGAACAAATGTCCATCCGGAGCTCGCAACTGCAGGTGATTGATGTTCCACGTCGTCTCCCGTGTGGATTCTGGAACCCAAACCCGCACCCCTACCATCTTCGGCCCTTGCTGAATCTGAGTCGTGACTTCTCCGCTCAGGATTTCCTGCAACGTCTTTGTAACCCACTCAGGGTCCACTCCCTCCAGTGCGGCTCTAACTCGGTCAATATTGATATCCAATGCATCCCCGGCATAGACAATCCCGCTTTTCACCTCGACTACGCCCGGCACTTGGGCTATCGCATGCGCCACCTTCGGTCCCAAATTCAAGAGCAGCGATTCATCGTCGGCGAAAATTTTGATTTCGATGGGCTGCGGCACTGCGGTCAGGTCGCCAATAAGGTCCTCCATCAGTTGCGCCATCTCAATTTGCAAGGTTGGAACGTGTCGTTCGATCCGTGTCCTCACATCAGCCATTACCGTCCATATGGGTGGGCGAGGAAACGGCTTCAATCGAACAAAAAAATCCCCTTCATTGGCTTCGGTGATTCCGCCTCCGAGGGACAGTCCGGTGCGGCGTGAATACGTTTCAACAGCAGGAGTGGAACGAAGGATTGCGCCAACCTGCTGCAGCAAACGATTGGTTTCCGCAAGAGACGTCCCCGCAGGGGCGCGATAATCGAGCACAAATCCACCCTCATCCATAGAAGGCATGAAACCGGAACCCACACGCTTGTAGCCCCACCATCCAATCAGCACTAACGGAACGATGACGCAAACAACCAACCATGGCTTGACGAGCAACCGCCGCATCAAGGCTTCATAAGCGCGATGCACATATTCTGTGGGTCGACCGCCCTCTTTCTGGCCGGCATCTCGAGCGGTCAAAAAATAGTCCGCCAAAAGCGGTTCGGCCAGCCGGGCGACAAAAAAAGAAATGAAAAGCCCCGCGGCCATCGTCAACGAAAGCGATTTAAAAAAGGCCCCGGTCACTCCCGACAGAAAAGCCAACGGCAGAAAAATAATGATGGTTGAAGCAGATGAACCCGTTAAAGGCTTGCTGAACTCCTGCGCCGCAGCCATTACTTTGCCGTGATGTTCACCGGCGCCTCCCCGCAGGCGGCGAATGATGTGCTCAACCATAACGATGGTATCGTCGATGATGAGCCCGACCGCGGCTGCCATACCGCCCAAGGTCATGATGTTGAAACTCATGCCTAACACATAGAGCAGCAGCACAGATGAAGCCAAAACGGCAGGAACTGCAATAACAGCGATCAAGGTGATCTTGAGACTGCGCAGAAAAAGCAGCAACACGAGGGCCGCAAGTACGATACCAATAAGAATCGCATCGCGCACACTCGCCGCAGAAGCAAGGATCAACTCACTCTGATCGTACCATTTGGCAATGGTCACATCAGGAGGCAGACGCTTGCGAAAGTCTGCCAGCTTTGTCTTCAGCTCTCGGTCAATTTGTACCGTATTGCCGCCCGGCTGTTGATAAATCTGCACGATGACCGCTTTGTGCCCATCGGCGGTCACCCGGTTCCAGCGAGGTTCGGTTGAACGGCTCACTGTGGCAACATCATCCAGCAAGACCACCCCGTCTGTACCCGAGCGGAGAACCGTCCGGCGCACACCGGCAAGATCGTGGAAGCGCGTATCAGAGACCACCAGGTAAAGTTTATAATGGTCTTGAAGGCGCCCGACCGCAGTAATCACATTAGCGGCGGAAAGGGCATTGGCGATCTCTTGCAGAGTCAAACCGAACGAGGCCAATCGAGCGGGGTCGACGGTCACTCTAAATTCCTCGTGGTCGCCTCCCAGAATGCCAACCTTGGCCACACCATTCACCGCGGAAAGCAACGGCCGCAGCTGGTATTCGGCGATGTCTCGAAGCTCGACCAAAGAATGTGTGTCGGAAGTCATGCTGTAAGCAAGTACCGGGAATACGGTTGGGTCCATACGTCGCACTGCAAAAGTGGTCCCCCGGGGCAAAGTGGACTGCACATGATTGATTGCCGATTCGACTTGCAGAAACTTGGCGACCATATCTTGACCCCATTCGAAGCGAACAGAGATTTCGGCACTGCCACGGCTGGTAGTAGAGCGGATGTTAACCACGCCAGGAACACCCCGAACAGCCTCCTCGACCGGTCGCGTAACTTCGATAGCCATGCGATCCGCGGGTCGGTCGCCGGCGTCGATATCTACCCTCACCCGCGGGAAGTCGACATGTGGAAACAAAGCTACCGGCAGTTTCAAGCCGTTTGCCACTCCGCCGATTACCAATAAAAGCAGGAGGAATAGGATTGAACGCCTATGCGCTTGCATCCACTCTGTGGCCTTCATTGGCAGTTTCCCGGGTTGACTTGCATGCCATCCGCCAGCTCATAGTTGCCTTCAACAATTACAAGTTCTCCAGCATGCAGGTCTTTGCCTACGATCTGGTATTCCTTGGCGGTTTCAACGCCAATGGCGACGCTGTGTTCCACAGCCTTGCCATTTTTGACAGAAAAAACGAGATGCCGGCTGTCCTCAGGGAGGACGGCCGATCTGGGTACGATCAATCCTTCGGATGAAGTGATCGGGATTTTGCCGGCAATGGACTCACCGAGAAGAAAGCCGGCAGCAGATGAAAAGGTCACGAAAACATCGACCAGACGAGTGGAAGGATTTACAGCATAAGAGAGTTTGCGGATTTTTCCGCTGCCTTCCGGAGAAGCCGGGGCATTGACGCGTTTGAGAGAGACCGTCTGACCTTGTTGAACCCTTCCGATGTCTTCCGGCTCCACCCCCAATAGTACTTCCACTCGGTTTTGGGCGACGATTTCTATCAGTGGGTTGCCGGCGGCAACAATAGAACCTTCCTGCACGTATACCTTCTTGACCAGTCCGGAGACATTGGCCTTAATGTCAGTCTCACCATCTACTCCCCGGTTGGTGAGACTCTCCAGGCTCAGCTTGGCCTGTTCGAGGGACTGCCTGGCCTGCAGCAACTGCTCGTTGGTCGCGAGTTTGAGCTCGTAGCGGCGTTTCATCTGACGAAAACTTTCCTGCTGGAGCTTGTAGGCATTGCGCGCCTGATCCAGCTGCAGCAGAGTATCGGGACTGGGCTGAACTCGCAGCAAGGATTCCCCTTCCGCGACCTTTTGGCCGTCATTGACTTTGATGGCCAGGATCTGACATCCATACGGCACGGAAACAGTTCGCAAAGCTCCCGGTGCTGGAATAACCGAACCGTACACCACGATATGCTCGGTAATCGTTCCTTTTCTGATGGCAACCGTTTTCACACAGACCACCGGTGCGCTTTGACCTTCATTTCCCGCCGCAGTATTGAAATCCTTTTGCGAGACCGGCTGCTGCTGGGTTTTGGACTCGCCACCGCAACCGAGCAGCATTGTGCCGAAGATCGCAATCGCAATCAGGATAACAGGATTGTGTGATTTCATTTAAACTCACTTCTCTTTTGTTTACGCACCCTGCGGTATTCTAAAAAAAGCAATCTTTGTCATATCCATAACGCAGGGCTTCAGCCCCGCGGGAACTGGCAGAGCTAAAGTTCTGCGCTGCGAACAAAATAGGACTGATCCTTACCGGGTCTGTAAATATCTGCCGGAAGCAATTTCCAGCGCAATAAACTGGTCGACCATCTGCTGCTGCAGTGTCAATAGTGCGATACGCTTTGCAATGAACTCGTTCCGCGCATTGTAATAGGTCAACACGTCGGCATTGCCTTCCAGCAATGCCTGATAATATCTCTGGACTAAATTCTTGAGGGTCGGAAGGTATTGCTCGGTGGCGTTAATTTGCCGTTGAATCAACTCCATGTTGGTGTGGGAAGTTGCAATGTTCGACCGTGCATCGAAAAGCCGACTGATATATTCATCAAACAGCTGCTGCCGAGTCGCCCGTTCCATAGCAATATTTCCCTGATTGCGATCGAATATGGGAAGACTTATGCCGACTGTAAGGCCGCTGCTGATCACGTTGGTGTTATCCCGTGCTTCGGCAAACCCCAATGAAATTTTCGGGAATTGGCCGAGCACTGCCGCCCTGACTCGGTCTTCCTGACTGGCATAGCCCAGCTTGAGGGCAACCAGATCCAGCCGCCGATCGGCTAACCGGTCAACCAACCGGGCAATTGAGGGAACATTGGAAGATGCGGGGAGCTCGATTTCCTGCTGGAGTCGAACCTCGCGCTCTGGTGGAAAGCCCAGAGAAAGATTGAGTGCCAATCGCTCCTGTTTAAGATTTTGCTCAATTCCAATGACCGATAGATGCACCTTTTCCAGAGAGGCTCTGGCTGCCGACAAGTCTATTATGGTCAGATACCCCAGGCGCACCGCCTGCTCTACAGCAGCAAGGTTTTCTTTCAGTCCTTTTTCCTCATCAAGTCCAATCGCCAACTGTTTTTGCAGCAGGAATAAGCGGTATGTGTGAAGCTTCGCACTTTCGGCCAGTTGCCATTCCTGCCAGGCTACCTGCAGGTCGACTGAGGTAGCATGGGCCTTTGCCGCGTCGATTTGTGCGTTTCTTATGATCAAGGAATAGATATCGTAGCTGAAGCCGAGTCCGAAAGCAGTCACGGTGCCTTGGGTGGACCCTGCCATCGGGAAGTCTAAGCTACCGGAAAACTGGGGGTTTGGTAGAATGCCCGCTTGGTATAACTGCGCGACTGCAACGCCTCGCTTGTCTCGTTCGGCCTTGAGTTGAGGGTTGGCAAGAACGGCTACGATTGCCGCTTCATCAGGGTTAAGCCCGTTTTGGTCGTCTATCTCAAGAGGTTTCAGGATTGGATGTTTGAGCACTTGAGCTTCAACGCGCAAAGTCGCCATGCTTGGAGGATTCAGCCCACGATCTACCGCGGCAGTGTCCAAAGGCATTCTGTGGTAGCTGGTACAGCCTGCATACAAAATCATCAGGAATGTTAAGACAAACAGCCCTGTTTGCTTCATATTTCACCAAAATACAAGAGTCGTGTGTGGAGTATTTCTAAGCATCAAAAAGCTCGAAATCAATTCGGCCTGTTGATTGGTTCGAAAGTACATCGCCAGCTAGTCGATCTCAACTAATATGCCCAAGTGTTCATTCCCATCAATGCTCCTTAGTTCTAGTCGCTTCATAATTCCTTCATCTTCGACTGCTAACTTGATGGCAACGATGGAGATATCAGAAACAAACCCTAGTAGCACAAGGAGCAGAAATGAATGCCATTGAGGTTCACTCGTTATCCAAGTCATATGGCGGCAGGAGAGTCTTAAAATCTCTTTCGATGCAGGTGGCAAAAGGTGAGATCTACGGATTCTTGGGTCCGAATGGGGCCGGCAAGACCACAACTTTAAGAATCCTGTTGGGACTGCTGGACTCGGACAAAGGAACGGTTCGCGTCCTAAAGACAGACCCGCAAAGAGACGGCGCAGTGCTGCGCAGTCGCATCGGATCACTTACGGAAGCACCTGGATTCTACGGATGGATGGATGCCAAAGAAAACCTTGATTTTTATGCGGAGATCTGCGGCGTTCGCGTCTCGCCGACCGCAATGCGCGGGTATCTCGAGATGGTAGGATTGGACCCTCAAAATAACCTTCCGGTCGCCACTTTTTCCAAGGGTATGAAACAGCGCCTGGGGTTGGCCCGCTGTTTGGTTCACGACCCCGAATTGCTGCTGCTGGATGAGCCGACCAATGGGTTGGATCCCAAGGGAAGACACGAAATTTACGCCCTCCTGCAAAAATTGAATCGGGAAAAAGGCAAGACCATTATTCTTTCCACTCATATTCTGGATGATGTGGAACGTCTATGCCACACCATCGGTATTTTATGTGGGGGGATTTTGCAGTACCAGGGTCCGGTGAAGGAGGACCTGGAAAATACATACCTGAGGCTTACCAGGGAGACAAAAGAACATGAGCCAGATGTTAGCTTTGGTTAAGAAGGAATGCAGGGAAGACATTATTTCATCACGAGGCGGTCTGTTCTACCTTGCAGGGGCGATTGTGCTGAGCGCCTTCGCTTTGCTGCTGGTCGGCAATACCGAGTTGAGTCTGCTGGATAATGCCCAAGCCCTTTATTTGATGTCCGGACTGGTTCTGGCAATCGCCTTGCTCTCGGCCGTGATTCGAGGCGGTGACGGGTTTGCCGGAGAGCGTGACCGCGGAACCCTGGAGACTCTGCTGGCCGCCCCGCTCAAGTCTAACAACATGGCGACAGCCAAATTGACCGGTATACTCTTTTCCTGGCTCGTGCTTTTCTTGCTAGCTGTTCCTTACCTCTGGGCGGTCGGGAGTTCCGGCCAAAATTTGGTGGCAGCGATCACTGTCCTCTTTGCAGCAGGAACTCTGCTGACTTCCATCTATGGAGGGCTGATGCTGGCTTTGTCGGCCCGCGCCAGGTCTTTCAAAGGAGTGCTCTCTGTGGGAGTAGCGGTCGCCCTCTTTTCCGCTGTCCCTCTGGTGCTCGGCCCTTCGCTGCGGCAAAGCGCTGTCGGGCACCTGTTCGATTGGCTGAACCCTTTTGCATTGTGCACCAACATGATTGACAGCATCGTCATAGACAGTCAGGGATTGGAACAGAACTGGTCCGCATTGGCCACTCTCATTGTTTATCTGGCGCTGACTTTCATGATCATGAATCGAACGACACGGAAGGTTACCCTATGAAGCGCAGGACTTTTCTATCAATCGTCAGCATTGTCGTATTTCTGTCGATCTCGACCATTGGTTCGGCCGGGCAGAAACAACCTCTCGATGTTTTCCTGCAGGCTCCCAAAAGTTCGCTGAAAATGGGAGATACCCCGGTTTTTGTGGGCCGTATCACCAACATGAGCAATCAACCGCTGGAAAACCTCGTGGCTTACGTCTCGCTGGTATCCCTTAAACATGGCAGCGAACACCCGGTCGACCTGGAGGACTGGTCTGCCCAAGCCGCCTTCCATATATCGCGGCTGGAACCCGGAAAAAGTGTCTCTCACAATTGGTCGCTGCGTTTGATCGAAGGAGGTCGATACGGGCTGGCTTTGACCGTCATCGATCCGTCTGACAATGCACCGCTCATCAGTCCGCTCGCAACGTTTCAAGTCGAGCCGAAACCCACGGTTGTCACCGGGCGAATTCTGCCGGTATCTGTTGGTGAACCACTTGTGCTGCTGGCAGCACTGGGACTTATCCGGCTAAGGAGAAATCGCCATCACCTCTTTGCGTCTCCTCGCTGAACGTTCAGTTTATCGGCAGGCACAATCTTATTGGATCTTGTCCGTGAAGTGTCATTTCCGCCTAAGGCGAGAAATCTTAACTTACGGGGAGTTGATTCAGGAATTTCTCACTTCACCGCACTTTGTTCGGAATCACAATAAGGCGCTATCCATCATAAGATTCAAATCGGTCGCCGTTATTATTATCACTGCCGAGATGACGTATTCAAGGCAGATTAACTTGGCCCATCGAGGATTTGTGGTATTCAGGCGTGCGTGCATGACTATCTTCCGCTAGTACGCGATGAACCATTAGCTTTTCAAATTGTGTTCAAGGCCCTATCGAATAGCAGCTTCATGGGAGTCAGAGAAAGATCGGTTTCAAACGGCATCATTTCCTTCGTCAACATTTCCCCGACGTATCTATGCGGAGTTACATATCCGCCTCGATTGGTATCGTTTGCATGCAAGATGATGACATGCGGCAACCATCGACACATATCAAAATCGATGGGGTTTCGGCTTTCTGTGTCGGCGTTCTGTTGACAATCTGCCACATGGCTATTATACTTTTGCCATGTGGCAGAAGAAAACCCACATAGCCAGATAAAGGAGTTTTCAGAGAAATGACTACCCAGGTTAATAGCACCCCCTCGGATGAGTTAGATGCACGGCGCCTCCCGATCGCCGGCACAGGGAAGTCGTCCAGATACCATTATGCCTTATTGCTGGGCCTCAAAGTGAAAGAGGCATCGGAGCTGCTAAAACGGGTCAAGCAGGGTCTTGCTTTCAGTTCTTGGGAAAAATTCCTTCGCAATACAGATCTTCAGAAAGAAGATGCTGTCAGGCTGGTTCAGATTACTCCGCGGACGCTCAGTAGAAGAAAAGAAGAAGGGCGTTTGCATGCGCACGAATCGGACCGCTTGCTCCGAGCAGCACGAATGTTTGCTTTAGCTTGTGATTTGTTTGAAGGTGACAGCGAATCGGCGCGCAGATGGCTCACGGCTTCTCAGCCCGGCCTTGGCGGGGCAACTCCCATTGAATATGCAACCACCGAAGTGGGTGCACGGGAGGTGGAAGCACTTATAGGACGGCTCGAACATGGAATTCCCTCCTGATGGGCCGTGCTTGGCGTATCACCAAGGCAAAGCATGCGGCAAACGCCTTTCAGGGCGAGGGCGCGCGCATGTTCGGAAGCCGGTGGTCGTCGCCCGGCACGCGTGTGGCGTTTGCTTCGGAAACCCTCTCCCTTGCCGTGCTCGAAGTTTTGGTGCACCTTCAGAAGAGCCCAGGGCTGGCTGGTTACGTGGTTTTCACCGTGGACTTCCCGAACAGGTGTATTGAGCAGTTGGATGAAAATCTTTTGCCGGAGAACTGGCGCCATTTTCCAGCACCCCCGCAAGTGCAGGCGATCGGCGACCGTTGGATCGATACCGCTTCCTCAGTTATTCTCAGGGTTCCCAGTGCGATTATCCCTCAAGAGTACAATTTCCTCATCAACCCCGTCCACCATGATTTCGCAGAGCTGGTAATCGGCGGTCCCACCCCCCTGGAGGTCGATTCCAGGGTGTTTGGCGACAAAGCCAAGATATCTAGCTGAACCGGCTTCGTCTCTCCTCATTTCACATCACATCGCTTAAAGCTCAAACATCTCTCCATATATCTTCACATCTTTTTTCTGCGTGTCGAAAGCTCCGATCTCTTCCAGAAAATCGAGATAGCCTGCAAGATTCCGGTCCTGCGCCGACGGCTTTTGACGCATTGCCCGGATATCCGCCATCTCCCTGAATGTCCGTTGCGGATCGTTTCTCATGGCAAAGACCTTGAGAGCAGTCAGGTGCTCCGGCCGAACCAGCGGTATGGATAGATCCTCTAGGAAAAAAGGCTGCGCTTCTGAAAAAATCTGTTCGCCCGTTTCACCTTCCACGTAAACGAAATCAATCCTGCCGAGACTTCTGATCGAGTGAAGATGATTTGAAAAGCCCCTGGTACGGTGCAGGGTTTCATAGCGAATTGATTCCAAAAATCCAACGATCCTTTGCTGATCTCGCACCCTGACCAAAAAATCCACATCCTGAGTTGAGCGCAAAAGCACCTATCAAGGCAAAATCAAAATGTTCTTTCGAAAAAAAAGTCGATGAGCTTCTCAAGGAGATTTTTAAGATTCACGGTCCGATCTCACAGCAGTGCAGTTGGAAGAAGAAATCACTCGATACCGTCCGCCATTTCGTGATGTATCATCTCATTTCGAGCAAAGCGAGCAACCTAGTACCTATTGCCTCAGACCAAGATCTCTCGTTTTGCCGATATAACACTGGATTCATGAACTGCTGCAATTGGTTTCGCCTATCTTGAAGGAAGAAGATAAAATTGGCCAACTGCTCACGAAGTTGTCAGGTGCTTTGTCACCAGCACTTCTTCCCCCAGCATATCGATGATTTTCACAGCCACAGTTGTGGCGGATGAAACTTCCGCATCGGGAATGGGCAGAACATAGGAACCGGCTGCCAGGTCATTCTTTTTTTGCGGCACGTCGGAGAAGACCACATTGAAGGTTACACCGTCGAAGTCGGTATCAATCAATACACAGTCGACCATGCTCCGCCAATCGGTTATTTGTGCTCTGAAAATGGTCTGATCCATGCTCAGCCGCTGGACGATGCTCGGGCTGATGAAATCTTCAATGTGCACCTTTATTTGGCTTTCAGTCCGTTCAATGGTTACCCGCGCTGATGCCGGCTGATGTGCAATGAATCTCCCGCTCCCATCGCCAGGGCAAGGATGTAGCTTGGATAGCTCAGGGTAAGAGTTTCACGCAACGATTCCAGCTTGAAGCTGCGGACGAAATCATTATCCGTTTTAATTCGCTCCCAGAGCTCGTCCAGTTCATGGTCTACCTCTTCGAATGCGCGCTGGGGAACTCCAAGCGACTTAACCAGGTCGCCCTTCCTCTGGTAGTAACTGCTGTAGAGGTCAAACACGTGTGGGGTCTTTTCAATCAAACGCAAATACCAGTAAGTTTCAAGGGCGCGCAGTTGAGGTTTGCGCAGAAACCGCGGGCTGTTTGTTTCGGACTCCACCTGAAATTTCAGCAGCTCGGAAATGAGTGGGTAATCGTCGCAAGGATATTCACCTTCTCGCCATTTGGTGGTTCGCTCAGCAAGAATATCATACAGATGCTTCATTCAGCAGGCTCCAATCGTTGTCGGCTGTATAATTGCAAACCATAGCAGAATAGCAGAATAAATGCCTGCTAAAATATGCTGTTAATAGTCTGGAATCAAGGTGGTAAAGAGTAATAGAGTAGCAACGCTTGCGTTCGTATATTCGAACGGAGAAGAGGCGATTGTTTAAATCATTTGGGAAATGCTCGACCTGAAACTATATTTGGGTCTGAGGGAGGAACCGAAATGAACACATTGGAAATCAAGAAAATGAGCAGAATTGAGCGACTGCAAGCGATGGAAGCGCTTTGGGATTCGCTTATTCATGAAGAATTCGAAATTGAATCTCCTGAATGGCATCGGGGCATCCTGGAAGAGAGGAAAAGAAAGATTGAAAGTGGCAAAGCAGAATTCATTTCTCTTGAGAAGTTGAGGGCGAGCCGCAAGTCATGAGAATTAGAGATGTCGTTATACTGAAAGATGTCGCTGATGACCTTAACGATGGGAAAGCCTTTTATGATCAAAGAGAATCCGGTGTTGGTGATTACTTCTGGGATAGTCTAATTGCAGACATAGAATCCCTGGTGAACTACGCAGGCATTCATACCAGAGAGCATGGTCTCCACCGAATGCTCGCCAAGCGCGATTTCCCTATGCCATTTATTACGAAATTGTGGACGACATTGCCTACGTCCTAGCGGTCTTGCCCATGCGTCGCAACCCTGCATGGACTAAGAGAAAAATAGAAGGAAGGAGCTAACATACGGTAGTTTTTGATGAGAAAGTGAAATGCAAAATTTTGATACATCATGCGGACTAACTAAAAAACAGATAGATATTATTAAATACAATGTTAGAAATGAAATATCACGCCAACTACCTACATGTACAAACAAAGAGAACTTGAGAGGCTAATGACATTCGGTGAATCTACCGATTTTGAATGTCGAAGCTGCAAGAATTGGATCAGAGGTTTTTGCGATTTTGAATTTATGGGATCTGACCTGGAATATTACCTATTCGCTCTCAGACCGTCCGCAGATTCCAAGTAAAATAGTAGCTTCCGTTCTCCTTGTTTGATGATACTCTGCCTCAGAGACCCGGCATTCCTGCCTCTTTCAGCCTCCTCAAAAGTGCCGGTTTGCGTGCATGCTTGGATACGAACTCCTCGAATATTTCGCTAAATTCGTCCAAACGACCTTCCTGTTGATATGCATCGCGCAAATCTACCAGTGTGTTGCGCGCACGATCATAGCCCGAGGCGTTCTTTTCTGCGGCATCAGCATCGGCCTCGCGCCACCATTTCGGAAAATCCTTTGCCACTAGTGCCAAGTATTCTCGACGCTTGCGTTCTCGCTCTACCCGCTTGCGCTCCCTTTCCAGCGCTTCCTGCCTTGCGCGCTCTTTTCTGACCTCCCGCACCATGTCCATCAGCTGATCGACCCTGCGTCTCGGGATGGCATCTCTTTCATCAACCGGAGCATGGAGCCTCAAATACTCATGATATCGTCCTCTGATTTGCCGCTCCGCATTGCGACCTTCATTGCCCAGAACCATCAGCAGGAACTCTTTCGCTTCATGGTCGGGAACCTGCTCCACCCATTCTTCCATTCGCTTGTCTGCAGCAACATCGACGAAAATCTCGGGGCTCGCCGCAGCCGCCGCCTTGAGCAAGTCACTATCAACATCGATGAATTCTACCAGAGCCGCCTGCGCACTGCTCAATGAAGCAAGTCCGGAAGGCACCGGAGGCTCCAGATCATCAATATCGCTCTCCGTTTCTTCATAGTCATATTCTGCATCTTTATCACCAACGCCAAGCCGATACTGGACTGCAGCAAGCCAGCCGATATACAGAGAACGATAGTCGGCTCGTTCGAGCTCCTCGCGAATCGGGGCCAGCCGATCTATCCAGCCTTCGCCATCGACCCACGCCCCACCGCCCTCATCATTCCTATACCAGTTAATGATGACGTTCCCCGCTGCCGCCCAAAAGGCGAGCTCATCCCCTGAGGCATATTGGTCCAGGATTGCTTCAGGGATAACTCCCAGGGGAAGCCGCAGCATAAAATTGAAAACTCCCCAATTGCTCACATAGACGTGGGCGTCGAAGTATGTTTCCATTAACTTTTCAGGGGATCCGCGAAAATTCCCAAAGTTGTAGGTGTTGCAGAAACGCCTCGAAGAGATTTCCGCACGGCTGGAAAGAGATCGCAGCTCGATCGTTTCTTCTCCCGTCAGAGGCCGATCAAGGGCCAGAAATTCATAGTACTGGTATTCGCTCATATTGGGACCTTTCTATAAAAGCAGCACCGAAGATAAATTTTCATGGATTGTTATAATGTATGAGATGACTCCAGCAAGACAAATCTTTACTATTTGATTTTTGCAATCTCCAAAAGAACGCCTTATGGTCAGACGTAAGAACGGGAGTTGTCGATGATTTACTTGAAAAATGGAACCCGCTACCGGCCGCGGCCTTGATATCATATGTTGGGATGGAGAATGCCTAGGATCTTTACTATAGCCTTATGCTACATAGTCACGGCAATGTTTTTGTCGTCCACCGCTTTTGCAGAGAAGCCGGTGACCCAGGACAAAGACACTCAACAGGCTATCTCCTATCTGATCGATGTAGTAACGAACTCTCATTTAACGTTTATAAGAAACGGCAAGAAGTACTCAGGAAAAGAGGCTGCAGAACACATGATGGATAAGTATAAGTACTTCAAGGCGCAGGTGAAGAGCCCTGAGGATTTCATAAGATTGTGTGCTTCCGAGAGCCTTCTTTCGGGCAAGCCTTATCGGGTAGAAACAGCCCACGGGATTATGCCGACTAGACAATGGCTTACACAGATTCTAGCCCAGTATCGCAAAAGCTAGAGATCTTCCCAAAGCTTCTCTAGCTTAATCGCGAGTCCAACCTGAATTTCTCTCAAACCTATATTTGTTAAGTTCGAAGAGAATACCCCACCCACCAATCCGCAGAAGATTGGCTTGACTTCCCGCAGCCAGAGCCAAACCACGTAACCGCCACCAATCTCGCAAAATACTGCCACACTGCGCTGCGTAAATTTTATCCGGCCGAAGACCATGAAGCTGACAAAATGGATAATTCCTATCCAGTATTGACCCACCCGTCCATGGCAGGCAGGACCAGCTTGATTGTTGGAACGGGTGCAGAAGAAGAGCAATCATAGGAGAAGTTATGGCCCCATGCCCTCAACTTAAGGTTGCCGTCTCTTTCAAAGATGGCCGCGCTCTGCCACTGCAGTCCCGTTTCGCCGATAAGAAACGCTCCATTGCTGCTCAGCTGGGCGTCCTGTGGGCTGCCCGAAAAATTTCCAAATCCCACGGACCGATTCGAGTAATATGCGCCGAAACTGGCGTAGTAGGATGAGGGACTTGGCAACAAATGACCTATCGGTTGTCATTTAGAAGGAGAGCAGCACCGCAAAAGAGCAGAGGATGCCGTCGATGCCCCGGAGGGAACCATTGTAGCTAGCGCATCCCGTCGAACCAGGGAGCTCTTCCATCTTGCCCTGCTCATGTCAAGGATAGATCTCCTCGCTTTCGGCGGACGGTCTCATTCATTTTTACCTTCTCCCGGTCGACACTGCTCGACAGACTTCATTAT
>Ga0210125_1000111_pt1 | contig 15008 bp, 32 predicted proteins | sample RushMan_CattailN_FD_185555 | JGI IMG/M metagenome (GOLD analysis project Ga0210125, IMG submission 185555) | Wetland microbial communities from San Francisco Bay, California, USA, that impact long-term carbon sequestration -... | ecosystem: Environmental > Aquatic > Marine > Wetlands ...
CCGCCATAATATGGATTTTTTTACCGGATCTATCTGATCTGCGGATATGTTTCCCGCCTAACGCAAATAACTTACGGTGCTCTTGCACAATATGCGCGGCTTTTTTATCCGGAACGCGGACGGTAAAATACTGCCCCGTTTTCTGTTCGAGGATTCTGACCTCGCACATTTTATAATTTGTATTTGTTTCCCATCGCCTGATTATGCAAGCGATTTTATTTTTTAGACTCTCGCATCGCGGCATAGATAGCGTCTCGACTTTTTTTGTGGGCTTGTTTCTCAAAATCCATTGCGGGATCGGAGGTGTTTTTTTAAAACTCAGCTTTCGGTTTTCGGTAAAATATCTCATACAACCTCACTATATTTTAAATCAGATACGCGGTAAGAGGAGAAACCGCGCCGCTTTCCGGCTATTGCGTTTCCGCTGACATCTGAGATATCTGCGGCATCTGAGAGCCTATAACATCAAGATTAACATGCGCTTCCTTGCGCTCTCTAAATTCTTCTTGCTTGCCTGGATTCCATTGATTGATCGGGCGAAAATATCCAACTACGCGACTGTAAACCTCAGTGGGTATTTTTCTCATATCGATTGTGCAAACCCGTGTATATAACGCGCCGCTTTTAATAATCGTTCAAGATGTTCATCTTGCAACATCAATCCGTGAGTTGCAAGCGATTTTTTAACGTCTTGCAATGTTGTGCGGGAATCGTTTTTTATCTCTCGCATAACTGGCGGTAAATAAACCGATATATCTTTATCAGACAGATCAAATTTTTTAACCCATGAGTTTATCATGTTCATAACAAACTCCCCTGCGGTGCGGTATCTGCTTTTTTCTCCGTGGTGCCGATCACTGGTTTTTCTGGTGCAACCGCCTTCAATTTTTCAGCCGCCGCATCTGCGGAAACGCCTTTTACATCGTCCGGAATTTTATCAAGATCCTCTTCACCTTGCGTGTAAAATTCGGCTTCGACATCACCAGGATCGTCGTTATCAATCACAAATCCGTCATCTTTGGCTTGCAATTCAAGGACTTTCATATCAAGGCCAAGTTTAACTCTATTCTCGTATTCATTAAGTGCCAACTCGCGAAGCTTCATCATTTCAATTCCATCGAGCACCACCGTAACAACGTTTACATTGCCGTGTTCCTGCGTGGATTTTTTCAGAAATAATAATTTGAGCGGCAATCCCTGTAATATTCCGTGAGTGTTCGCGTGGAAATTTTTGAGGGCTGCGAGAATATTTGATACAGAATTCCACGAGTGTGTTCTAAAACGATACACTCCGCCGATCTCCATCGTCTCAGATATGTAGCAAGATAAAATTCCAGAGACCTTGCATTTTTCTGATTTTAGATATTCGCATGTATCGGGGTCACATTTGATCGGTGTTTCGATGTTGTATTCACCAGATTTATCTTTGTCAAGCCGGACCGCGTTTTCACCGTCACCACGGCACATACATTTTTTGCCTTGATACAATTGAAACGACGTAAAGAAATTCATGTCAATAGAATCAAAAGGCAATCGGATCGAAATTTCTTTAAGCGGGGCACCATGTTTTTCTTCAAGTTGCGCCATGAGTTTTTTATTGGGGACGTAATTTCCATCCGCGCCCTTTTCCGTTGTGGTCACAACAAATTGTTGATAGCGTACAGGTAGTTGATAATCATGCCCCGATTTATCTTTTCTGATTTCGCCTTTGCCGCCTATTTTGATTTTGCCTATTTCCGCAAACCGCAATGATAATCCTTTTTTAATCATTTTATTTCTCCTCGTTTTCATTTATTACAGTAAAATTTCCGTCGCCATCAGTTACAAACATTTGTTCCATGCAGGGCCAGCCCACGGAAAAACCATCAAAAATATAGACCCTGGTTTTTGCCTGTAAATCGGTTTGCGTTATCGCCTTTATCTCGCAATGCTGGCCCTTTTGTATTTCCGATCGGATTAAAATATCGCCGACGATGAGATGCGTTTTTCGTTTTGTTGTCATAGCTCCTCGCTCAATATTTCAATCTGCGCCAATTCATCGCGCAGCCGTCTTAAATTGATTTCGTATATTTCAATTTCATTTTGCTTTTTTCGTATCAAATATTTTTTTGCGTCATCAAACGTGTCAAACAATTTATGATACGTCGTTTCTTTTGCATTTCGTGGTCCATTATCAGATAGCCAATAAAAAGCATCTGTTTCGCGTACTGTTTCTAACGGTATTATGCTGCTAAATTGAGCTTTATATTTTTTCATTTTCACCCCTCGGTTATTTACATCACCTGAAATAATATTGTCCAGCTTTATTTTTCCCATACGTTGCAATTTTTTTACCGGTCGCGTCGCGTAAAATAAATTTATCGCGTGAATCCTCATCCTCTATTTTTGCAGCGGTGCGCATGTAATCGCAGATCATGATTTTCAATTGATCTTTTCTTTTTCCGAGCGATCCCGTTGCTGATATTTCCTCGGTAATATTTTTATATTCAGCAGCGAGGCGTTCGATCTGTTCATCGGCGATTATTGTGCCCACCGGTTCGCGACATATCGCCCGGATGTCGTCGTATGTACGCGGCTCTGGTGGTGTGCGTCCGACAACATTTTTTTCCCAAAATTCGGAGTAATGTTTTATCATGAGTTGTTGAAGTTCTATGTTAGGCGTTATTATGTATTGATGGAAATAGCCCATTTGGGAAAGTGGGTAAGCCCATCTCTCAGCTCCAAACCTACAAACAAATTCTCCATTTTTATCAATTTTTACAAGTTGCATTTTATCCGTTGATTCTGGATGTAATGCTATAATTCCTTCATTTTCAAATTCCTCCACGCGCTTCGGAAAAACCAGAACCGATAATATCACTTTATCCGCGCCGGTGCAAATCATTTGATGTTGGCATTGTATTTGATATTCGACAGGCACCGCATCCGTTTCGGGTTCGCCGAAGTGATCGCGGAAATAAAATTCAGAAGTGGTTTTGCCTTCGTGTAACGCGCGTAAATCTGCATAAACTCCATCAATATGACATGTTATAAAAATATCATCGCTTATCGCTAAATTTTCTTTTTGTGCTATTTCTAAATTTTCAATTTTTGATTTTAAATAATTATACCCGCACAATAATTCTCTATCCACTATTTTACATGGATTAAAATTATATTTTTCATAATATTGGTTTTCTGGGACATATTTTTGTTCAGCCAATTCAATAATCGCACTCTCAAACGCATGACCCCATCTCATTGCGGGTTTTTCTTCAAATTCGGGTAATGCGTAATTATTTTTAGCACAAAATCCAGGCTCTAATTTTTCCATGATTTCGAGCCATACATGTACTGCCGTCGTATAACTTGATAATCCAAGTATTGCCGCGCCGCGTGATGCTGATATGTTTATGGGGGTGCTCATATAAAACCGCCTTTTCTTTATCCACTCATTTTATAATATATTAGTCAACAATAATTTTGGCAATATTCCAAATTTTTCAGGATTAAAACAAAAATTTTACGCTCGCTGTTCCGCCTATTATTTTTTTTCGTTCCGCCATTACCTCGCCGCCAATAAATAAATCACCCCATACCCGCCTCGCATATTCTCCGGTATAAATACAATGAATTTTATCCGTGCGTAAAATCCCCGCAGATCCGCCAATAATATTATTGTATTCATGGATTGGATATGTAAGTTTGAAAGTTTGCGACCCGACCTTGCATTTATCCCACGCATCGGCGACGATAACCGCGTGGTCGTCGTATGAATTTAATATATCAATACTGATCGACATATCCGAGTCCACGCAATCTTTCAGTTCTTGTGGCGTGAGCGTGTTAGTGTCCACCAGATGTTCCGTATGCGCCGGGCCTATCGGTTCGATGGTTGGGTCCGTAACATCATCCGGCCAAAACAAATACCTATCAGCGGCGACCGCGCCAGCCATCAAAATAAGTATTCCAGTGATCATCATGTATTTTTTTAACATCGTTGCCCCTTCCTTTTTCACAAGATACCATATAAAAAATCTGTAGTAAAATCACGGCGATCAAAAACACTATGGCAAATTCATCTAACAGGATTCCCCATTTCGATTTCATATTTTACCATCGCATTATAATATTTTATCGGATAATGATCTTTCCAGTTTCCGAGCGGAGTCCATCCGGATATTTGTTGCGGCCCATCTGAAATCTCTATTCGGTATGGATCATGATATCCAAATATCGCAAACGGGACATTGCAAACCAAGTCGTTATTATTTTTGTAGTGATAGACATTATAATTTTCGATAAAATCATAAAACGCCTTATTGCCTACACGCGGAGCCGCAAAGGAATAACAGTCTGGCGATAAATGCAGATTGCGTTTAACATCGGCGAGGCATAGCAATGCGTTGGCACCGCCGAGTGAATGTCCAGTAATTACGATTTGTTTTTTTTGTCTGTCAATAACTTCCCGCACAAATTTACGTAGCGGTTCATAATTTCGCCAAAATCCAGAGTGGATTAATTCAAGTTTACCGTTAGGTGGAGTTATGCGTCGCGCAAATATTGGCAAAAAATGAAAATTATCTTTCCAGTCGCGTTCCCCGTTGCTGCCCTGAAATGATAAAACGCATTCGGTATCATTTTCCCAAATAAATAATTGAGAATGTCCCGCGATGAATCGGTTTGTCATGATCGCGCCGATATTTTTCACATGTCCATGTCGGCCCTCATACGTGTTGACGCATATACCGGCGTATTGTGATGGGGTCATGATTTATCCTCCGGAGAAATAGGATTTTTATATTTTCTCACACCATCAAAAATTTTCACAAAAATAAACGGGACCACAAAACCCATGACGGTAATTAAAAATTTCATCTGTATTTCGTTTAACGTCTCAAAATATATTGTACCCATGATGATGGAATATATAAATGATCCGAATGCAAGTATCCGAGATAATCCGAGAAGTAATCTTTTAATCATGTCGGTCGCTCCAACGTAAAAGAAGCCAGATTATAATAATTACAAAAATTAAAAACGATATTGTTATAATCATCCAGCCACCTCACAAAATAATATAATTTTCATCAGATACTTTTTTCATCTTCATATTTAGCATATTCATATTGTCAATAAATTGCGGCCAGTCAAATTTACCAGGACAAGGTTTTGGTTTTATGCCGAGGAGCCTGCGGTAATAATCATGGGTGCGAATGATATGTATTTTGGGATATTGTAGTTTTAATTTGTAAATAAATGACGGCAGGCTTTGATTTTGTTCTGGCGTGAGGGGGTCTGAGTTTGTGTTCGTGAGTCGGCTGTTTTCAATTGCAATAATTCTATATTCGTCATTTTGAGCTTGTGATGTCCAGAGATGATTTTTTTCGTTCATGGTTCGGTATACGGTCCCGTCCCGATCATTGATAAAATGGAATAACCCGATACCCTTGTAATAATCGTCTTCTCTCTTCGATCCGTCTGGCATCATCCCGCCGTCAAGTACCCATTTTATAATTCCTTTCGCTGAACCCTTCGCGCCGTGGATTACAACAATTTCAATGTCGTTCCCCTTGCGTGAAAAACCGCGTGTATATTTTTTCATAATCCGATCATCTTCAATATAAAAACTCATTTTGCGGCCTCGCGCTCGTAGTTTTTTATTTTTGTTTCGAGTCTTGATTTGTGCGGCTCAAGTATTTCCTTACCAGTTTTTTTATGTTTTGCATACCATTTATTTTTTATCACCGTTATATGCCAGTCGGAATATTTGTCTTTGAAATTTGTGACTACCATCCCCTTTTTGGGTCCGCGTTTACCTGGATCATGATCCAGGATATATTGATCGAGCTCAGCTTCGGTCATGAGTACGGATTTCATTTTTTCATACTCCGTTATAATGATATGTCGTAATCAACATCGATTTCTTTTGATCCACATTTGGGACATTTATCATCCGGCTTATCAGATTTTTTGCGCCATGAGTACCAGCATTTTTTACACATGTAATCATATATTTTCGCACTCATTTTATTCATACTCCGTCTGATAATTTTTCTTAACGGCCAACCGGGGCGATATGTACCGGCTTTGATTGCGTCAATTTTATCTTGCGCAATCTGCATTTGCTCTGAGATAATTGCGTCTTTATGGGCGTCGGTCATATCACACGCCCCACTTTTCAAGCCTTACAATTTCAGGAACTATTTTGATGATACCCTTATTCCTCATCTCGCACATTTCTGACCATGATCGTTTCCGATATTCTGATCCGATGCAGGTCTCACCTTTGCGCGTGAGCGATTCCGGATGTCTTCGCCTGTAATATAATCCCTTGCTTATTTGTCCGATATTATGTCCGGCCATTTCTGCGCGGTGCATGAAATCCGTATCCCCCGCACACCGGTAAGGCTGAAATCCGCCCAACTTTTCCAGCAGTGAATGAGTAAATGTCATCGCGCCGCCCTGTTCCACAACTGGATTTTGTTTGAGCTTTTGCAATGTTTCGCCGCATTGATATTTTGCGGCCATGACTATCTCTGATCCTGATGTAATGGCCAAAATTGACTCCCGCAGATAGTCCGGTCCCATGACATCGTCAGCGTCAAAATATGCGTACATGTCAGCGCGACTCAAATATATTAGAGAATTGCGCATAACGTATGCGCCAACGTTTTCTTGAGCGCAATAATGAGTGATGTTGTTTTTTTTGAGGACGTTGGCGGTTTTGGCGCATCCATCAACGCCGATCCGCATATCATAACGCCATAGATTTCTTTCATTGACTTTTAACTGCGATTTCACGGAGTCCACGCAATCCATGATGTATTTGTCGCAATTATGCGCGGCTATTATTATTGCGCAGGTCATTATTCGTCCTTCTCAAATTGCAAATTTATTTTACAGCCACCATGAGCATTTTCACATCCGTCAGGACAACTAATACATTCGCCTCGCGAGGTTAGCGTTTTCCCCATCATTAAATCGCACAATTCTTCTTGAGTAAATTTTATTATTTTGGTCATTATACCCTCACAAACCATGTATAATCCGTGTCCTGCTCGACATTTTTAAATAGCTCGTCAACTGCCTTTGTCACACCGTCAAAATATCCGTAATCGTGTCCGCATAACCAGCCGCCCGATTTTATTTTTGGAAGCCATGCCTTGATGTCGGCCTTTACTGATTTGTAATCATGAGCTGCGTCGATATATACAAAATCAAACCACTGCGACGGATAACAATTTGCGGCGCGGATCGAATCCATCATCAACAAAAATGCGCGATCATGAAATTTATCTTCAACCATTTTTGCAAGCGATAAATTTTCCTTCCAGTTTTTTTCATATTCAAACCGCATCTCCGGACTCGCCGCGTCATCCGGTTTATTATCGTATGTTGTGGGCGACCACAAGTCGATCATAAATAGATTCAATCCAGGGATATGAGTGAGCAATCTGTCAGACATCTCGCCACGGAAAACACCCACCTCGGCGCCTATCGGATAATCAATGTCGGCAATTCGTTTTTGTATATTTTGCCATTTATACATATATCCCCCGTGTGCTCATTTTATTTTACCCACCGGAATGTTAAAGTTATTATTGATTGTATATCTCCATGCTTCAGGAACATCGGGGCCGATATTTATCTTTGTTATTTTTGCAATCCCGTCAAATTTTTTAATAATGTCATCAAAAAAACAATATGCCTCCGGATATATTATCGTATGTTGTCGTGTGCGTATCCATGTCGGATATTTCATTCGAACCTCCACGTATATACAATCCTGTTTTTTATAAACCTGATATTTTCAGGCTGCACGTTACATGTTATTGCCGCTATTTTTGCCATATCAATCCCGCGATGACGTTTGTCGCCGTATGTCCATTTATACGGTAGGGATAATATTGCCGATTTGGATATGCGCATCACCTCGCGGAATGCGTCTGCGGGATAATCAAGATGTTCCCATACCTGCAACGCAACAAACGCGTCAAATTTTTTATTTTCAATTTTTATGCGGTCAATTTTATCTTCTGATCGATGGATAAAATGGTACGGAACTTTATCAAGATTATGATCGGGCAAATCCATCAGGTATGACGATGAGCACAACGGAATACCGCTTGCACCGGCCTCGCAAATTGTACCAGCGCCTATTCGTCTCAGCTCTGAAATCGCAAACTCCATATACTCCCATCGATAATCTGCGCCCTCATTCCAGTAATCTGAATTGAGTTCGGCGATATGGGCCATAAATAAATTGCGATTTAAAAACATTTATACACCGCCAGGATTATTGTGATGATAGATAAAATATAAAACATAATTTTTCGGATCTTAATCTCAAACAATAATTTCCGATATGCGATCGTTTTATCAAAATCATCCAGTTTGATAAAAATTGCAAGCTTTTTTCTGAGTGGTTCGCGATATTTTATTCTGTCCATTGTGCCCATACAATACCGGTGCACGACGCGATATGTTTCAACACAATAAACTCGTCGCCAGGTTGTTTCATGGCGAGTCGTTCGGCCTCAAGTCGCGCTTGCAGTTCTGATTCATGCTGAAATTTGGTATATCCCGATTTTGCGTTCAAAACATAAAATATCTCTTTTGCTTCTTTATTTGCATTCATTGTTCTCCTCCGGCTGTTGATGGATGATAAATAACACCATCTCGTTTTTCAATTTCGCTTTTTGCTACATAATCGCAAACGGTTTCCATTGCGGTAGTCAAGGCTATTATAGCCGGATCAGTCAACCCTGCAATGCGATTCATATTTGCAATTGATTTCAGATACAAACAAGCTGAGTGTATGTCCATATTCATTTTTTCCCCCTACCGTCCAAATGTCTCACCGTCGCCGGATATCCGAGCGGTCCGTATATTGCGGATTGATATTTACCCGCTGCGTTTATTTCCCGCTCTATTCCAAGACTACCGGGTCTTACTATAATATGTTGTGCAATTTCGTCGCGATATTTTTTCACGTCGATAATGTGCGGATTATTTGATACGTTCGGGGTGAGACAGTAAGAAAAAAATATTTTCATCGGTAATATATTTGCATCATTATCGTTTGCAAAGCTCAAACGCTCTTCCAGTTTTGTATCCCATCCGGCAACTTTATTTTCGCGTTTGTTAAATCGAAAATGATACAATCCGCGCGTTTTCATTACATATAAAATATCATCAAGGCTATGTTTTATTGTCGGGAGGAATTCCCAATCATGTTCACACTGAAAAATATAATCGGTGCGCGCATCGCGGATTGATTTGAGATAGCCATCAGAAAGTGATTGGCAATATTTAATCTCTGGAAGCGGATAATGTTTTTTTATGTTTTCGTAATAATCGCGAGCTTTATCGATGCCAGGATGGGGATCAAGATAAAATGTTAAGCGGTCATAAATATCAGGTCCGAACATGATCATAATCGATTCCAACGTTCTAGATATAACCGCTGTGTTCGGAGCCGATTCCGTTGCGTTTGTAAATATATTGAGGGATATGGTGTTCATATAAACAATCCTATTTTTTAACTTTTTTAAAAACGATATTTTTCCTGTCCGCCCTGAATTCCTGGATACACTCCCCGCCTACCATATTTATTTTGCCGCAATATTTGGCCTTTGCCTCGCAACCGTGGCAAAAAATGCGGCCACCAGTGACGATCCAGGTAAAACCGGAAAACTCAAATGTATCACCGACTTTTTTATCTTTTATCATTTTCGTGTCCGTATTATTTAATTTCCCAAAATGTGACGACTGCAAAAAATACAACAACACCCCAAATCAAACCGACAATCATCATGTGCGTATAACTCGGGATCATCACCTCACTGTACGCATATCCGAGCGGAAAACTTGACGATATGAGGGTCAGGGAGCGGCGCATTTATTTCAAGATAAATCCAAAAATAACCAGCGATATTATCGCGCCGATAGTTACACCGGCGATAATAATAACCGCATTTTTTATCAACTCAGTTTTTAGTTTCGATGCGATTTCAAAATGGAATTTTCCGTCGGTACAACCCTTGCCAACGTCGTGACAGTCGACGGAATGATCCAACATACATCTGTAGCAAGCCCATCTTGACCCAATATCCGCAACGCGCTTTATAAGTTTTCCATTATATAAAAAAGGTTTTGTATCAAATTTTTTATTTTTCATTTTTACCTCGGTATTTTTTTACAGAGCTATAATATTTATCAAACTGGGCAATGTTTCTGATAAATATCGGCTTGTTATAATATTTTGCGATAGTTTTTTTAGATATGCCAATAATATTCGTAACCCATTTGCTTTTTTTTTCATCTCTAACCATTTTTCCCGTACATATCCAACTAGGCATCGGTCGTCCGTTATATTTCATATGTCTGTCCTTTTCATTATCACGTATTGAGTTTTTCCAAGAAATTCATCAATAAAATATTTATCGATATTTTTAACTACTTCGGATTCGCAGCGGAAAGTCATATCAATGTCAGTATCCTTCACAAGTATATGCAAATATACATAACCGACCAGATCAGGGGGAATATGGTCGCGCGCAAATTTATATCCCTCATATACTGCGAGCCCGACATCTTTTGCCTCGCGTTCATTTATACAATCAACAACCATACCCTCAGTTGTGGCCAATGCGACGCGGAAATTTTCTGTTACAACCGGCTTGTTTTGGAGTTCAGGGAAATCGATATTTTCAGCAGGTTGGTCAAATGGATAAACTTTTAAAATCGCGAAATTTGCCAATAAGAAAAATATTGCGAATATAAACATTGTTACGCGGACCATTTTTTTCTCTTCCATTCCCTACCTCCAAAAATTTGCGGCTATATATCCGCTGATATATCCGAGCATAAAGCAAATGACAAGCGCGCCCAATATGCAAATCAATAGCCGCGCATCGTCATTTTTTTTAAAATCCATTGTTGAGCCATGCGTAAAATATGATTGCGGCAATAATCAACAAAATCAGGCATCCGATACCGTCGTTTTGTTTTTTATTTGGTTTCACAGTTTTTTCCCGTAGTCAATTTTTTGAGTACATACACCCCGATACCCTCTTTTTTTTCTTTGGCCTCTTTTCTCAGGATGCTCCAATATTTGAGCCATTCGCGCGGTATGTATATTGATTCGTTTTTCCCGTATGACATTGTTTAACCCCGCATAATGCGCAACTGATCCATTTCGTAGTACATTTTTTCTCTGGCCGCCTGATATATCCTGGCCGCGTTCATGCTGGATTCAAAAACATTTTTAATATTAAATCCGACACCTTCTCGTTCCACACAAAACAATCCGATCATTTTATCGTCATCGTTTGTTCCGGCAAAAACGCAGTCGTGCAAATCATATTCGCGGCACAACGCGGCCAATTTTTGTACAAAATTTTCCGTTTTTTCTTTTTCCATGTTAACCTCGTAAAAAATATGCACAATTTGAACCTGCTGGAAACGATTTGACGTCATTTCACGCCACTATGCCACCGATCCATATGATGCCGGTTACGTTTTCCGGCGGCTTTGTCATTTCGCCCGTTCAAATCCATAATTTTTTTCATGAGGGCTTGGTCCCTCAGTAAAACAATCATCCATGCGCTAATATATTAGTCAACTATTTTTTTGGGCCAATCAAAATTTTTTATATTAGCTTTATAATCTTCCGCCAATGCTTCGTACAACGCGGGATAATGTTTAACCAATATCCTTTGGCCCATCGGTCTGATGCCGCCGTGTTTATGTGCGCAATCCAAACACCACGACACCGGACATTTTTTATACCATTTTACATAATATTCAACGATTTGTCCGCAGTCGGTACATTTTGATTTTTTAATCATGTTATTTCACCTTTCCATTTTTTTCGGTCTTCCCCGTTTTTTACCTGGCTTACACGGTTGCAATCCATTGATCCGCGCAGCCTCTGATTTTTTCTTTGATTTTGCAGATCCGCCCTTTTTACCTATAATTGACAAAGCGCGGCGGATTTGTAAATCATGATCACATAATCCTTCTGGATCAATTATTTTTTTCATTATATCCCCCATTGCTCGGCGCTTGATTTTTCCGCGTCTGAATATTTAGGTTCAGTATGTTGCTCCGGATTATATTCCGCCGGTGCATTCGGCAACGGGCACCAATCTGGGATTATATTTGGATCAGTAACTCGGAAATCCTCTCCACATATTGCACTCAGTTCACAATATTTAGGGCACCTGCCGCATGAGTCGATTATAATCATTTTACTCATATTCCCTCCGGTTTTTTATATACATAATCAGTATTATTCTTCGCGATATGCTCGGCGACTTCATTTACAACATGAAACAAATGCTCACGCTGATAATCTGCAATTGCCATACATTTTTTGAACAGGAGCATGTCGTCAAACAACTGATTTGTTATTTTTCTGACATCTCGCGATTCAAATTCTTTCGGCGATATTACTACCATTTTTACGTCTCCTGTTTATGGATTTTGTTATATTCAGCCAAAAATTTACAATGATTTTCATATTCGCATTTTTCGCAATCAAGGCGTTCATTTTTGCAGATGTTGTATTTATTCATGATGACTTCCTTTTGTGGCGTTAAGATTAAGTGTTTCTGAATATCTCCAGTGCTTTTTCAAATGCCCATAATTTGCCTCGATGATTTGCCGTTTCTTCAGCGGTTAATTTTCCGGCCACTCCGGTCAGAATTTCTTTTTCAGCCGCAATACGATCAACAATTTTCATTACAAAAGTGTCTGTGATGTCTTTACAATCAGAGCATGTTTTCATTATCCCCCTCATTGCGTCAGACTTGTGACTGACCGCTGGCGCATTAACCCGGCGAGGGCCGGGCCACTCTGCTATGAAAAATAATATTTGTGTAATTGTGAGAACTGCTCCGGATTTTGCCTGACTTTGTCTTTGCAAAACCGATCAAAATCTATCAGTTTTTTATTCCCACTTTGTGATTTAACATCAGAAAACATTTTACGCAAATATCTGTATTCCTCTTTTTTAGTTTTCATATTTCCTTCTCATTTGATTTCGATTTTGTAATTTTCTTCCCCGATATAAAATATTCCGCGTCCGCCGGAATGATCAAGCCATTCGTCCAAGCAAACATGGATCATTTTACGATAATTGTCGTTGATATTTTCAAACAAACATTATTTCGGACAAATATCGCTATGTACATTTTCATATTCTATTTCTGCGTGTACTTTCATTTTTTCCCCTCCTTGTACCAGAGATGTTCTGACAATATAATCAATTTATCTGTTGGGATAACAGATGATAGAGCCGTGCGTTTGTTCCAGTATTGTTCGCATTTAATGGTGCAATATTTAATGCTGCGCCCGTTTGGGAGGCGATTGTATGGTTCCGAATAACATCTGCCCCCCTCTTGCCACCAACAAGACTTAATTGGTCTCATTTTTGTCTCCTTGCGGTTTATGCTCGCCAGCTTTTTATTTCTCCATGTCGGCCCTCCGTAGAGGGCTAGCATGGGGAAATAAAATCAATCAACAATGGTGATCAGACCCAATTGCGCTAATCTCGGAATCTGCTCATCTGTTGGGTTGTAACTATCGATATCGCCCTCGAACGCACTGAGACAATCTCGCAAATACAAATCCTGTCCATTGCTGTACGTGTGTTCCCACAGTGTACCGTCGCTCGCTCGCATCAGAGATGTTGTGCCGCTGTAATTGCCATTATTGTGGCGGTCGCGACTTGTGAGTTCCTCCATTTTTTTTGAGTCGTACAATTTACCGTTTTGTACTGTTGTCATATCTTCCCCCCTTTTTTTGGTTTCGGCCTGCTTTGGCCTCATTCAGCCCGCCAGCTTCAGGCGACGACCAGCGGGGCCGAAGCCCCGCGTTAGCTTTTTAATATTCCCAAATCATCCGGCTGGTTTTCCCTATTTCGTTCACGCGGCTCTCCCTATTGGCTGCCCTCATCGCGAGTTCTTTAGTTTGGTAGGTTTTGCGGCTCGTGCTGTAGCCGTCCTCCCCAATCAATTTATACCCGTTTGCAGTTCGTGTAACAGTGATTTGCGTTTTCATGATTTCGTATGTCATTTTTCCCCCTTGCGTTTAGGGCCGCCGCCCTGATCTCATGTAAATAATATACAAACCGGTTGGGTTTTTGTCAAGCGTTTTACATGTTTTTTTTGGATTTAGGCAAATTTTTTTCGATTTTCAAATCTCCGATCTGGGGCCATGTAATCCCATTATTCCCCTGATTTCATCAACCAAATAGGCAAAATCGGCCCATTTTACATTCTCAGATGTAAAATAACAATCAAATTACAACGCATGTAAACGCGTAAACCCTGGATAGTTCAGGCTTTACGCATTTATAACATTTTTACATGATTTTTCGGGGTAACAGAGAGTATATATAATACTATGTGAGTGAGTGAGATTCGACACCTATATTCTCTCTCTATATATATACACATATCATGTAAACCATGTAATAATGTAATATATATATATATAATATAATATTTATATATCATATCTACCTTATTATATATGCAGTGTACAAATTGAGTTTTTGAGTTTTTGCCCTGTTTTCAAATTACATTTGGTATAACATTTACATAACATCATGTAATTTTTTGTTTTTTGCCAAATATCGTTGACATTCCAATCCGATCGTTTATTTTTACACCATGAACGCATTATTCATGATGGATAAATCGGATCTTACAAAGCTCATGAAATTTTACCGGGAATCGCCTAGGGAATTTAGATACGCAACAGCAGGATATCTCAACCTTGTTGCCAAGGAATCGAGGGACTATTCCGAAAAAGAAATTTTTGCAAACATGATTGTCCGAAACCCCAAATTTGTCAAAAACTCACTCGGCGTACAAACAACAGGACCGCGTCCTATTGAGCAACAAGCGTCATATATGGGGTCTATCAAGCGCCCGCGCTTTTCAGGTTGGAAAGAGCAGCAGGATAATAAACGATCTGATAAAAACATCACAACAACAGATGCACGAGGGGGCAGC
>Ga0210125_1000113_pt1 | contig 14932 bp, 15 predicted proteins | sample RushMan_CattailN_FD_185555 | JGI IMG/M metagenome (GOLD analysis project Ga0210125, IMG submission 185555) | Wetland microbial communities from San Francisco Bay, California, USA, that impact long-term carbon sequestration -... | ecosystem: Environmental > Aquatic > Marine > Wetlands ...
CGCTCTTCGGGGCGAACGAGGAAGCAAATTTCACCGCCGAGTCCTGTTTGCGCTTCAGAAACGGCATCATCCGCTTCTCATAGCGAGTGAAGCCTGCGATATAATCGCCTCCGCAATTGTGGAGCTCACCCGCAAGAACAAAAGCTTCGGTCATGGCAAGCCCCGTCCCCTCGCCCGCAAGGAGGGATACGCACGCCGCCGCATCTCCTATCAGCGCTGTACGGCCCTTTGTCCAGCGATCCATGCGGATCTGGCTGACACGGTCGAAATAGATGTCGTTGACGTTGTCCATCGCCGCGAGAATCTGTGGGCATTCCCAACCAATGTCCGCAAAGACTTTTGTCAATGCCGATTTGCGTTCTTCCCTACTTGATGGACTCTCGGTGGGCAAGTACTCGTCTCGAAAAACGAAGAGAAAAAGTGTCTTGTCCTCGCGCATGGACAAGCGCGTGATCTGTCTTCCGGGAACAGCATGACTGACAGCGACGAGTTCATCCCGTGGCCGATAGCCATCGATCTCGAACGCAGCGATGTGATAGCCGAGGGATACTTCGAACTCTGACTCGGCCCCGAATATGAGCTGGCGAACGCGCGAATGCAGCCCATCTGCGCCGATGACCAGATCCGCATCGCGTGGAGCGGCATGATCGAAGGCGACCCGAACAAAATGACCCTCATCCTCGATCCTCGCCACGGAGTCGCCAAAGATCATCTCGACCTTTTCGTCCAGTGCATGGTAGATGGTAGCCGCAAGGTCCGAGCGACGCAGCTCTGTGTAGCGGCTGTTGGTCATTCCGTCGAAAATATCTACTGGGAAGCCGCCGCTCTTGTGGCCATGCCTGTCCACATAGCGCATCTCCTTCACCTGATAGCCCAGTTCTCTAATTCGGGGAAGCAGGCCCATTTTCTCTGCGATGTCGTAACCGACTCCCCAGAAGTCGATGGCATAACCGCCGCTGCGAAGTTGTGGTGACTCCTCGATGATGAGGGCCTCGTGGCCGCATTTCCGCAGCCAGAATGCCAGCGTTGGACCGGCTATGCCGGCCCCGTTGATGATAACCTGCATGCCTGTCTCCCTTCATCCCAGCGAGTTGCTCACGGCTAGGGTGTTTTTTGGCCTGAGCCTGGCAAAGCACAAGGTTCGACGAAATATCTATACTGCGGTACGTCCTGCTATGATTCCTCGGCAATGACAGTGATCATCCAACCGAGGCCAAAGCGATCGATCACCATACCGAAGCATTCTGACCAAAAGGTCTTGGCCAGCGGCATTTGAATTTCACCACCATCCGAGAGACCGTTGAAAGCACGCCTAGCGTCAGCTTCAGTTGGCAATGCGAGGGATAGTCGAAAACCTTCAAAGCCGGACTTGTCGTCACACCCGTCTGATACCATGACGACAGTTTCTCCGATTTGAATTGTGGCGTGCATGATCTTGTCCTCGAAGCCGGCTTGCAGCATCCCAGGGGGAGGAGGCTCCGGACTCTCTTTATAACGCATGATCATTTCCACCCTTGCACCAAGGGTTTTGCTGTAGAAGTTGATTGCCTCCTCACAGCGTCCACCGAAGAAGAGGTAAGGCTGAATCGTTGTTTTTCCCATGTAGATCTCCTTTCGGGTTGATCAACGTGGATTGTGATTTGCCTGGCAATTGCGCAAGGAGCCGGTCACTAAGAAACCAAGCATCTCGCTGACTACTTTTCACGCCCAGTGCTTGACCCACAGTTTGATGAACATGTCTCATGCTAATTGCTGAGCGGGGCTTTTTAACTGAGACCTCGTTCTGGTATCAAAGCAACAAATCCTGTTCCTGATTCCCTCTATTTAATAAGGCCTATGGTCATAAGAGCAACTGATACGAAGGAGAGGGTCGCTCGAAGAACGTTGGCGCGGTGTATTTTCCGACGCTCCTCTCTCAGTTTTTCTGCAGCCTTGATTTCCGGAGCAGAGACCTTTTTGAACCCTGTAAATTCGAGACCGGTAACTCTCTGATAAATTGGAACGGTGGTGTACTTTGAGACAATCGAGGTGATCACCTAGATGATGAGGCCACCTGAAAACCAACGATTGCTGAAACCGTAGAAAATCCAGTATGGAATCGTGCCGACGAATGTAAGGCTGGATAGACTTATAGCATATGGCGATTTCAAAGCATGTTTGGTCAACTCGGTCAAGAAATGCTTGAACGTAGCTTCGTCCACATCATTCATAACCCCTTGTATTACTCCTGCAACAAATAATACAAAGCCGGTAGTCAGTGCCGCAGGCACAAGAAGTAGAATTTCAGCGAAAGCTTGAGTCATAATTCTTAACCAACGATAAAGAGTTTTTGCGGATTTTGTCATCTCACCTTTCCGGATGAGAATTAAGAACCTAGCAACGAATCTCGCATGACACAAGCAAAAGCAAGGAAGGATCGAAGATCACACCAGCAAAAATGACGAAAGGGGAGCAGCTTGCGAAAGGGAGAATGAGAGATACTTAGCAGACCTATCTGCTCCACTTTCGTGCAACCCTTCTATCTTAGTTTCTGGTCGACCAAACGTGCCTTCCAAGCGGCCGATGATAAACGCCGCCCTTATAGCGGATTCATATGCAATTTACTGATTAACGTTTAGTTCATGCCAGCCCGCACTGAAGGACATTCTCAGCAACCAATTAATGGAGTGCACGAATACCACCCAGCGAATGATTATTCTTTATACATGAAAGAAAGTTTTAAATGAGGAACTTAACCGCATGAGAGGACTCGGGTGGGGCATTCGATGTTGCAGTCGGGCATTACTCCGAATAAGGGCAAGACGTTTTTTTACCGCCTGCTTGCCTTGGTTTGGATAACCATATTTCTGCTGGCAGCTTGTGCAACCCTGCCAAATGTCAGGGACACCTTATACTACTACGACTCAAATCATCTTCAAAAGCCCCCACAAATCGTCGGTCCACACGGAAAGCTTTCTCGAAAACAGCGTGCCGCGATTGTGGCAAAGTTGAAGAAACAAGCTGGGCCAACAGACATTTTGCAAAAACACGTGGCTCTGGTGGAGGATTTATCCGGAGCCCCCTTGACGGCCGGCAACAAGGTCGTGCTGCTGCCCAATGGAGATGCTACTTTTGCGGCGATGTTTCGCGCTATTGCCAATGCGCGAGACCACATCAATATGGAAACATTTGTTTTCGATGACGACAGAATCGGCCGAATCTTTGCTGCGCTGTTCGTGCAGAAGCGGGCACAGGGGTTGTCCGTGAATGTCATCTACGACAGTGTGGGCAGCTACAAGACTCCACGGGAGTTTTTCAACCGGATGCATAAGGCCGGTGTACAGATCCTTGAGTATAACCCCACCAATCCGCTCAAGGTTCGAAACAGATGGGCAATCGACGAACGCGACCACCGCAAAATGCTCATCGTTGACGGCAAAGTGGTGATCACCGGTGGAGTCAACATCAGTAGCGTCCATTCCGCACGACCCTCAGAAAGTCTTATCATCAGCGAATCCTTCACCCCCTGGCATGATACGGACGTCCAGATCGAGGGGCCGGCAGTTGCGGAATATCAAAAGCTTTTCATAGATCAGTGGAAGCAGCAGGACGGTCCTGCGCTGGCATCAGGGAACTACTTCCCTCCACTGGAACAGAAGGGTCCCGATCTGGTCAGGGTGATTGCCAATTCTCCTGGAGAATGGAACCGCCAGATGTACATTGCCTACGTATCAGCAATAGCTTTCGCCGAAAACTCAATCCATTTGGCCAATGCTTATTTTGCTCCTGACAAACAGACCGAACATGCACTCTTGGATGCGGCACGCCGTGGTGTTGACATTAAGATCATTCTTCCAGGTATGAGCAATTCGAGACTGGCTTTTTACGGCGGGCGATCCTATTACCAGAGGCTCCTGCAGGCAGGAGTCAAGATATACGAAATTAAAAAAGGAATGCTGCATACTAAGACTGCGGTGATTGACGGTGTCTGGTCTACGGTCGGATCAACCAATTTGGATCCGTGGAGCCTGATCCGTGATGATGAGGTGAATGCGGTTATCTTAGGCCCTGAATTTGCCGAGAAGATGGAAGATCAGTTTGCCAAGTATCTTTCCGACTCCAATGCAATTCTTCTGACAGACTGGAAAAAACGGCCGCTCTCGGAGCGATTTCATGAATGGATAAGCCGCATTCTCTGGTACTGGCTTTAACGGTTAAGCAATTTGATACCGTGTGGATACTGCATTTCTCCTACAAAAATACACAGTTTAACCGATTTATTTGTTCACCCGCCTGTAGGATATATATTCAATTCCCGGATCGTAATCTCTCGCCTGCAAAGAAAACGTCTGGGAACATACATGATATTCTCCGCTTAGAATACCCAAAATCGCGTCCTGGTGGAGCTACTTTTGTGTTCTACATTTCATCCAGGACGAAAGCGAAAAGTGATATGGAAGAAACCATTCTGAGCATTCTGAAAACAAGGCCAAAAGCACCACTAACTTTCCCACGTGAGGAATCGATTCTGATCATCCCTATTTCAATCCGAAAAATAGCCCTGGGAATGGCAACGCTTTCGGTTGGTCTCGGCATTCTCAGCATGATAGGGCAGCTTGCCCTATACTGGCTGGGAACAGATTACGTATGGCTCAATTGGTTCGCTCAGGAATTCAACGTAGGAGCCGAATACAACATCCCCACGCTGTACCAGGTCCTCAGCATACTGTTTTGTGCCTTTTTGCTGTTTTTTATCGGTTATATGGAAGTGAGGAAAGGAGCCCGTTTTTGCAGGCACTGGAAGGCCTTGGCTTTGGTCTTTGTTTATCTCTCCATCGATGAGGGCTTCGAATTGCACGAGAAGCTCGTGAAACCTATGCGCACGTTTTTCCATGCCAGCGGCTATCTGCATCATGCATGGGTGATCCCGGGGATTGTCATTGTCATGCTCTTCGCCCTCACCTTTCTTAAGTTTTTCCTTGCCCTCCCTCCGCGCACACGCTTTCTTTTTTTCATGTCCGCTGCTGTCTATGTCGGAGGGGCAATAGGGGTCGAGGTCATCAGTGGTCAGTATGTCAGCGAATATTCTACGATGAGGGTGGGAGATGTTTACTGGATGGACATCTTCGGGGCACAGGACCTTGTCTATCCATTGCTCAACGCCATCGAGGAAGTCATGGAAATGCTCGGCATGGCCATCTATGCTTAGGCTTTGCTCGATTATATAGCTTTGCATGTCAAGCCGTTTCGGCTGGTCTTCATGTGACGGCGTCGCTGCAAATTCTTTAGCAATGCAAGTCATCCGTACAAGAAAGAAAACGTAAAAGATCGCTGTGTAATGGCGCCTTCTAGAGCCAGTACCATACCAGGCGGCTGAGCCATTCGCGTAGGCGTTCGGTTGTCGATCGCTTTTTCCACTCATTCAGACGAATCTCATCAGAGCGGGAGAGGTAGTCGGCAAACAAGTCCTCCATCTTGCCGCCAAAGGTGCGGCCCAGAATCACTGCATTTACCTCGTAGTTTCGCAACAGGCTCCATGGGTCTAAATTGGTTGATCCCACTGTAGACCAGACCTTATCGATGACGGCTATTTTGGAGTGGATCATAGCTTTTCTAAACTCATAGACTCTGATCCCTGTCTTAAGCAGTTGTGTGTAATAAGAGCGTCCGCCATAGTAAGCCAGTTTTGAGTCACTTTTGCCCGGCAAAATGATTTTCACGTCCACACCCCGGCGGGAAGCCCCGAGCAGAGCTTCCAGGGTTTGCTGATCGGGGGCAAAATAGGCGGTGGTCAGGTAAATGCTATTTTGAGAATAAGCCATCGCCGACACATAGGTAATGTAGGTTTGACGGTTCCATTCTCCCGGGGTATTGGCAATTACGCGGACAGATGGTTTCCTTCCTTTTTCAACTGTGGGAAGTAATTTCCAGAGGCAAGGGGAGGCCCATTTTGGCTATGCCACTGCTTGAGGAAGAGCTTTTGATATTCGGCGACCGCCGGCCCCTCAATCTCAATGTCCGTATCCTGCCACGGACCGGAGGAAACACCGGGAATGAAGCTTCCGGAAGATTCCTCCGATTCAGTACCGCTGATGCTCACCCCACCCGTGATTACCAATTTTCCATCGACGATCAGGATCTTTCGATGGTCACGATGCGTTATGTTCCAAAAATCGCCTGCTTTTAGAGGGTTTATCGGGTTGAATTCAAGCACCCGAATACCAGCCTTGCGAAGCGTCCCAAAGAATTTGGCTGGTGTTCTAGAACAACCGTAACTGTCATAAATGAGGTTGACCGCAACCCCCTGTGCATGTTTTTGCAGAAGCAACGCGGCGAAGATGCGCCCCGTGTGGTCATCGTCAAAAATGTAGGTTTCGACATTGATATGATCGCGAGCATTGGCCATCGCTCGGAACATGGCTGCAAATGTCGCTTTGCCGTCCCCCAAGAGAACGACCTTATTGCCCGCAATCAGAGGACTGCCGGTTACTGATTCAATCAGCGCGGTTTGTTTTGCCAGGATGTCGTTTGGCGCACTCTCTTTTTGCATGCGGTCGAAAATTGCCTGTCTCTGGGCTTTGGTAAGCTCCCCATTCGGTCCAACGATATTGGGCGGCTCTTGAGTATGACTAAAATAATAGTAGTGAATTGTGTTTCTGATGTCTGGGATGGAAGCGCAGCCAGATAATAACAGGATGAAAATCGACCCCAGAATAAGCAGCGTGAAGAGAGAGTTCTTCGTCCCAGGGAAGCTAGTCGGGTCGTGCATTCGCAAAACCTCGCAGTTCGACATATTTGCTCAAGACATGCAACCTTCTCCCACCAAATAAAGCGTTTCGGGCTCGGCAGTGAGGGTGATTGAGAAAAGCCCTGAGCAGGTTCAGTTGCTTTTGAAATCCAAAACAGTGATCAGCGCTGAATCGGGTATGATGACCCTTTCTACCCAAGTAGACTGATCAGCCTCTCAGGCGATACCGCCGTCGGTTAAGGATATAGACGGTTTTCGAAACCTCGGAGGAAATATAAGGACTTGCAGGGAGAGAGCAAAGTCTCGAAATAGCCGACCCGTCTACTACGCAAGATTGTGAGCGAATGGCAATAGCAATCATCCATGATGCTGAGTTTCCAGATACTCGGCCAGTTTTTGCTCAAGCCATTTTGCCGTCGGGATCGTGCTCTGTGCGGTTACCACAAGATAGTGCTTTCCTGAAAGAAGGCTCTTAGATGCACAAAGGCGGATAAAATCCTGTGGAGTTTCTATTCTTGATCGGAAGTAGTCATATTTTTCCCTTATGTGCTCGGCAGCTTCGGTAGAATTATAGCTCTTCCCGTTCCTTACGAAAACCAGATTTGAGTGGGAAACTGTGCCGATCAAAAACTGGATCGTTTGTTGTGTGCTGTCGCTCTCCGCTTTTACTCGCCCCACAAAATAGGTCGCTGAAAAGAGCAGAAAAACAGTCAAACACCAGAGCGTGACTGTAACATTCTTGGGCATTGGGACTTTCTCACCTCTAGTATAAGTCGTTAAATGATTGTTCATAAAATAGTCCAGGTTCCTGATCCTAAAGAAAAGCTAATCCTCGCGGCTCAATTCGACAATGCGGTGATACGCCCAAAGCATTCCTCTTGGTGAGGTTCCCATTGGATACAGTCTGGATGTCGAAACACTCTGATGATTGCAGAGAAGATAAATCAGTTCATGCTCTTTTGCCCCAAGTTATCAGGATTGCTTTGAACAAGGGGCGGTCGTACTTATCTTGATAAAGTAGGGAGACAGACACTCCCTAAACTACAAACGGAAACTTGATTTCACTTCAGCTGATGTCACAAGGAGGCTGCCAAATGAAGCTGGTTGCAGTTGTTGGAGTCGTTTTCATCATATTGGGCATAGTTACTCTGGCCTATCAGGGCATCACGTATACAACTGAAAAGAAAGTCATCGACATTGGACCGATCCAGGGGAGCGTTAAGGAGGAGAAAACCATTCCCTTGCCGCCGATTATGGGAGTCGCAGCCGTTGCGGTGGGTACTGGACTGCTCTTGGTAGGACTCAGAAAGAGGTAGGTATCAAAATGGCGGGAAACGTTCTCTTTCGTATGATGCAGGTCGAGTCATTCAGCTTCAAGGGGAGCAACCGTGGCTGACAAAAACGGTGCGCCCGGGCCAGACAAAAGATTCACAAATGATGAATCTCCGGCACCATCTGTATTGAAAACCATCAGCCGAGCTGCAGTGGGAGAGCATCGAATCCTTTCCATTCTACTTGCCATTGGTCTTTTATACACACTCTACTTTGCCCGGAACTTTCTGTTCCCCGTACTTATTGCCCTGCTGCTTTTCCTGGTTTTAGAACCCATCGTAGAATACCTTAGAAGATGGAAGGTTCCTCGGGGATTCGCCGCAGCGATAGTGATTACGTTTTTGGTTATTCTCATTGCTGGAGCTTTTTACCAGCTTGCCTCCCCTGCGGTGGATTGGATCAATCGTGGTCCGCAAATTCGATGGAAAATTCAACATAAGCTGCGCAACTTCAAAAAGTCTATCAAGGAAGCTAGGGAAACCACCCAGGAAATCGAACAAGTAACTCACCCGGAAACGGAGAAGAAAGACAAGGTTGTCGTTAAGGGCCTCAGCCTGGCAGATCGAATTCTTGCCCAAACACAGTCCACACTAGCCTATACCGCCATCGTATTGGTGTTGATCTATTTTCTTCTGGCAGGTGGTGACAAAACTTTAAAGCGTTTTGCTCTTGTGTTTGGTGGTAAGGAAGGGGAAGGAGTCTACACTGAGCTCGCAGGAACGGTGCAACGAGAAATCTCCCGTTATCTTAGAACCATAGGACTGATCAATCTTGGGCTTGGTGCCCTCACAGCTTCTGCAATGGCTTTGCTTGGGATGCCGACTCCTTTGTTGTGGGGAGCCTTGGCCTGCCGTTCTAAATTTCATACCCTACCTTGGGGCCGCCATGACTTGCTCTGTGATTGCTGTTGTCTCGTTGCTGACCTTCACCTCCTGGCCTCGAATCATACTGCCCCCGGGTGTCTTTTTCAGTTTCACCGCTCTGGAGGGCCAATTTATCACTCCCATGATTCTTGGCAGGCGCTTTACTATAGACCCGGTGTTGTTGTTTCTGACGCTCCTGCCGTTTGGCTGGTTGTGGGGGATTCCCGGCGCCTTATTAGCCGTTCCTGTACTCACAACATTTCGGATCATCGTTTTGAACGTAGATCGCCTCAAAAGGCTAAGAGCCTTGTTTAATTGAAATCAATTCTTCCCTGTAACATGGAGAGCTGATGTAGGAACTCTAAGGCGTTGCGGCTGCAGCTGAAGAGCAGGTTCCACGAGCTGCAGGCGCAATTAGGAGGCCCGGCATGGCGGAAGAAAGTATTGTGAGTTAGTTGTACGGAACGTCTCTCATCACCTCTCGTGGATCATCTGCGTGTCCTGAACATCCCGCTTATCAGAGAGATGATGAAAAGTACGATGAAAATGAAAAAAAGTACCTTCGCGATCCCCGCAGCAGCCACCGCAATTCCGCCGAACCCGAATACTGCTGCAATGATCGCGATGATGAAGAACATCAGCGTCCATGAAAGCATCCCTTCACTCCTTGGCCATAATCTGTTTGGTTATTTTCCGGCCGCCTCCGCGGCAACATTGTTAGCCAGGTCCGCAGCCTGCGGATTGTGAACATCTTGCAGGATCAGAATGTCTTTGGGACTAACCTCTTTGCCGTAATAGGCCTTATTCCAGTCATTTCTGACTTTCATCACGGCGCCTTCAAGCGATATTCCCGCATAGGCTCCTTCGGAGCGCGAGAATCCTATGATGTCTGCACTCAAATTTTCTGTCGCCGCTGCTGCGCCAGCTCCGACGGGTCCCGCTGCAACACTGAGATCTCCTCCAAGCTTGAAACTGTCTCCCAGAAAAGCGTTGACACCGCGATCCGTCATCGCCAACAGCACGATGTCCGAAGCTTTTCCTCCTGCCTGGAGCCCAAAACTCACCTCACCCATCGTGTAGAATGCAGGATCACTCCATTTGCCTGTTTCTTGGTCTTTTGCCAGGAATACACCGCTACCCCCGGAAACACCAAAAATAAAGGCACCTTCAAGAACCCCGGGTGCGACATAAACGCCTTCCGCCTTCTTGACCAGGTCGCGAAAAGCATCCATTTCTTTTGCCGTTTCGTAGTTCTGCCATGTCATATTGGCTTTGTCCACCAGTTGCTTTGCATCTGAGAGACTATCGGCGAGAGCTATTTTTGGAATCAACGCAATCATCCCAAAGAACAAAATAGGCATGGTGAGCATAACCGTCATAAAAAAACCTTTTTTGTAAGATCTTAGCATTTTCATTGTTCTCTCCCTTATTCTCTATCTGATCATGGGTTAAATGTCGGGGAAAAGAACCAGCGATCCGGAGATCATCTCCTGGGTCAATGGCTCACTTTTTCCAGTACAGGACTACGTCGGTCATACCATTCGAGCCTACCTGGATTTCTTTCTGGACGGTGCTTCCCTCAACAGTCGCCGTAACGTTGTATTTCCCCGGAGGTAGTTTAGTGTAGAACCAGGGCCCCGGTGAGTTCACATCCAAAAGTTTTTCCCCTTTTTCGTTTCCAATGACCACATTGACGTCGGCCAGGTAGTCTCCGTCCTCTCGGGCAAATATCAACTTCAAATTATAATTCTTGCGCATTTCCCTGAGTTCTTCGCGCTCACCAATGCCAACACCTCCGCTCAAATAGGGGATGCCCTTGCAAGAGTCTTTGGCAAGAACCTTGGGCATTGCTCCTTCTTGACAAAAGCCTTCCTGTGGCGAGACAACCAAACCCACTGCAAGTACCAAACATAAAACGGGTAACGCGACTAGCTGGATATGTTTCCTTCTCTTCCTCCTCTCAGGTCAACATCTAATGGAAAACCGTGTCTTCTAGGGCCTACCGTTGCATGGCCTGTCATCTAAATAAGCACGAACTGTGAATCGAGAAATAGGGTAATCCATGTATATTGAAGGTACATCTCTGCCAGGAGGTCTTACTCCCTCGAAATTCCTATAGTACACTAATGGCATGGTTGCGAGTCACGTTGCTTTCTTCTTCTCGAGAAGTACAGTGGTAACTGCTGATAAATACAGTCTTTGCCCTATACATCGCCGGCCAGCCGGTTCTTACTAGTATGCCTAATACCCTTACAACGATTTCGAGGAGGTAAGTTCATGAAGAAGATCAAATTATCCATTGGTAGCTTTCTGATATTGTTACTCATTTTGGGCGGATGTGCGCACATGAGTCCCACTGAGCAGAGCACCTTAAGTGGTGGCGCCATCGGGGCGGGCTCGGGAGCCGCAATTGGGGCAATTTCTGGAGGATCTCCCGGCATTGGAGCAGCAGTAGGAGGAGCAGCAGGGGCTCTTGGAGGATATCTTCTTCAAAAATCTCGCTGAGCGATCAAAACTGAGTCGATGATTGTCCGTTTCGTGCACTAATTCGAAAATAACAGGGACTATTTTGAATTCTCTGCTTTCAGAGGGGGACCAGACTGCTTCCCTGCCTGTGAAAAGCCTTGGAAGGAGACAAAAGATGAACAGATTATTTATCGTCTTGGGAGTGGTTGTCGCGATTAGTTGGGCTTGTCCACTGCATGCGGAAACACATCTGAGCAGCGCTATGGGTTACCAGGTGGATGTTCCATCCGGTTGGAAAGCGCTGGATCTGCAGAAAATCAAAACCCAACCGAAATTGCTTGAATCTGCCGTCGCAGAAGCCAACGAAGGTGCATGGAAGACAGCCAATAATAATTTAACGAAAAATGTAAGAGATATGGTAAGCGCCGGAAAAGTTGAATACTTTGCAAGCTCTCAGTATCCGGACTCAACCATTACCGTAAATCAAGTGCAGGGCAACCTCCCCATGACAGAGGCCGAAGTGCTAAAAGTTTGTGAATCAGTACCTGGTGAGCTGACCCAAATGGTCGGAAGAACCATGCAAGTCTACAAGTGCCAGGCTGGAACGGTTGCCGGTTCAAACACTCTGTTTTTAGCAGCGGATGCCTATATGCAAAACCAAAAATCGTTCCAATACGAGATTCAAAAATCACCCAATCAGATATTGGTTTTTACTGCTAACTGTCCGGACCAAAACTGCGAGGTGGTGCACAAGGATCTCCTTACCATGGTTGACTCAATCCGATTGAAATAGCCAAATTGGAAGCTTTTTAACCGCGAGGAGATTTCGTGCAAAGAGGAATGTAATTGGTTGGAGAGCCCCAGGTCGAGGTTTACCGCAGTGACGTAACGTATCGTTCCAGGGTGCCGCTGCACCTCCCCGGTAACGCTCCAGGAGGCGAATATCTGTTCGCTACGAAGTGCAGTCTTCAAACGTTCGTGATGTGAGAGAAGCCAGTTTTACCGTTCGATAAAGGCGAATCAAGTTTCCCTAATGCCGAGAGGTCAGCCTACCCTCAAATTCCATATAAGGCGTGGCATCAAGTGGTTTTAAGCTTGGAAGCTGGAGTTCTCTTAGCCCACCGAAGAATTATCGTCATAGTAAATGGTAGAAATGGGACTAACATGAGGAGGAATGCCATGTACAGGTTACGCCTAGTGAGAATCAGCAAATTCAGACTTTTTATTTGTGCAGCCTCTGCGCTGTTGTTAATGGCTATGGGGGCATCTTATGCGCATGCGTTCAGTGAAATGATCACCTTTGGGGACAGTCTTTCAGATTCGGGCAATGTTTACGCTGCTACCGACGGGCATATTCCGGCCGCCCCTTATTATGATGGACGTTTCACCAACGGACCCAATTATGTGGATCTTCTTGCCTCAGCCACTGGGCTGAGCTCGGAGCCTTTTCTCACCGGAGGTCCCAATTACGCAGTCGCGGGTGCTATGACATCGGGCTTTCCGGATGGGCTCCCCTATGATTTTCTTTCCCAAGTTGAGATATTCAAAAATGAAATTACTCTCGGCATAAGAGACAAGCCCGATAAGGACGCACTGATTATTGTTTTCATCGGATCGAACGATATGTTAGGAGTTATCTCTGATGCATTGGATAATCCTCAAAATGCATCGACTATCATTCAGAATGGGGTGAGTGAAACAGTTGGCAATATTCGCGACGGACTGAACGATCTCAAAGATGAGGATGCTTATAATATCCTTGTCCCCTACCTACCAAACCTGGCAAGGACTCCCAGGTATGCTCAAAAGGATGCTGCATCCTACAATCTCGCAGCATCGGCCAGTAGGTCTTTTAATCAGGCCTTGGACGAAATGCTCGATTCCTTTTCCGACATCAATATTATTCGCTTTCAAACATATGATTTGCTGGAACAGGCCATATCCAATGCCCAGGCTCTCGGTTTTTCCGATGTCTCATCGGCCTGCTACACGGGGGACGACAACTTTACCGGAGGCGGCAATGTCTGTTCGGATCCCAATGCTTATGTATTCTGGGATCAAATCCACCCATCGGCACATTCGCACTCACTTTTGGAACAAGAGATGTTTCCGACCATGAATGGCTGGTTTGGGGATGTCTTCAGTTTTTACTGGGCTTACGACGATATTCAAAAGATAAAGAACGCAGGCGTTACGCAAGGGTGTGGCAACGGTTTTTATTGTCCTGAAGACTCTGTTACGCGAGCACAGACAGCGGTTTTTATCGAAAGAGCCCTCAATGGAGGCTCCTATATGCCGCCAGCAGCGACCGGCATTTTTGTCGACGTTCCTACCAGCTATTGGGCGGCTGATTGGATCGAACAATTTTATCAGGATGGAATCACAAATGGCTGCAGCACAAATCCCCTGATGTACTGCCCCGATCAACCATTGAGCAGAGCCGAGATGGCAGTCTTATTGCTGCGTGCCAAAAATGGAAGTGGTTACTCACCTCCGTCGGCGACCGGCATATTCATGGATGTTCCGACAGATTACTGGGCAGCTGATTGGATCGAAGAGCTCTATCACGCCGGCATCACACAGGGCTGTAGTGACAATCCGATGCTCTATTGCCCGGAGGATTCGGTCACTCGCGCTGAAATGGCAGCATTCTTGGTGAGGACGTTTGGTCTGTAATGAAACTTCTGTCATTTAAATGGAGTTGGGCCAAATGGCCCTACCTTCTTACATGGCGCAACAGAGAGGCTTGAAGTAGCTACTGGCTTGATAGTTCAATGCTGTCGAGGTAATTCGGATATACGAACCAAATCCGTACTGCAGATCGTTCGTCCGAAAGTCCATATTTGTTTCAGCTTTACGTAACACACTCGCCAAACCCCGCATAACGGATATCATTAGTGTATGCGTCGCCCGACGTTCTCAATGAAAAGTGGGACTAGACATTGGTGATTCATTTGCGACGTATCAAGTAATTTTTCCAAACTTGTCGTAGATGAATTTTCAAATCACAAATGAGTGTCTAGGTTTTCCTGGTGGATTCCCGCCAGAAACATGCGGGAATGACGTCCTTGGATATTGATCGCTTTATTCCGCGAGCTATACTCAGTTCAGGTCGAAGATAAACATATAGAAATCATAAACGCCGATGGTAGCATATATTTTGGATTCCACAGCATCGATGATGCCATAATCTTCCGTTACTAAAAGAGTTAACCTGTCTCTGCGCTTTTGCAGCGCATCTATAATGATACTGTCAGCCGTATGGCCTCTGGTTTTATTTGAATAAATTACCTGCAGGTTTCCGCTTTGCTCGCGAGATTCCTCCAGGCCATCAAAGATCAGAAAGACTCTTCGGAATAGGTGGCTTTTACTCGCGACGGCATCGATCAAATGTTCCCTCAACTTTGCCAGGCTGCCGTCGTGTTGGGTTGCATCTTCTCCGTGAATTCTCAAAAGGATATTGTAGCCATCTAAGTAGAGATCATATTTTCCGCTTTGGTTGCTTTCGACAAATTCTTCAAGATCCCTGAAGTCATCGCCTTCT
>Ga0210125_1000114_pt1 | contig 14719 bp, 15 predicted proteins | sample RushMan_CattailN_FD_185555 | JGI IMG/M metagenome (GOLD analysis project Ga0210125, IMG submission 185555) | Wetland microbial communities from San Francisco Bay, California, USA, that impact long-term carbon sequestration -... | ecosystem: Environmental > Aquatic > Marine > Wetlands ...
GAAAAAACCTCTTCTGCCGAATAAACCCCGCTCAACTCGCCCCCTAATTGCGGATGCCTCCCGAGTTTGCCTCCCAGCAATAGCCGATAGCCGCTCCGCAATTCACGTATTGTACCGGTCGGGCACAGGTCAATGCACTGGCCGCAACCGACACACTTATCATTCGTTAGAATCGGGAACTCACCCGGGGCTGTCAAGACCACTGCCCGTTCTTTACAAACTTCAGCACAGGCTCCGCACTGGCTGCATGGTTCTTCGCCCACGATCGGCCGCCGGCAGCCGATCATCCCGATGTCCACTATTTGCGGCCTTGAACATGCATTGGGGCAATCCGAGATGGAAATGCGAAATTGGTGATGCATCTTCAGCGAACCCGCAACCGTCTTCTTTAGAAATTCCTTAAAATTTTTGCCGACAAGGATTTTTTCAATTTCCTGTGCCAAACCATCATTCGTCATGGCTCGATTGGGGCAGCCATTAGAGCCAAAGCACTGCTCAACTTGGAATCCTTGGATTTCGTTTTCCATGTTTTTTAAAAACTTTTGCCGGCATGACTTAACGTGCTGGAGGTCAACTTCCAAAGCCCCCTGTGAAGTCGCTTCTTCTTCAACCTTTTTCTTGACCCGCTTGCGAACGAAGAAAGGAACTCTGGCCAGGGCTTCTTCTGCGCTTTTTTGCCATTTCACAATTTTACTCCCAAACACTTGTTAACAGCCTGATTAATAGCTATTTCTAAAACACTCCGAGTAACTATTGCTAAAGGAGATGATTCCCCCCTGCAACTTTCGATTTTCTGAAATCGTGACGCAACATAACTCATGATTAAGCTTAACTCCTTGATGCAAGTCAAGGAATCCAATTTAATTCGGAAATGAAAGGTGGCGGAGACATGAATACGAGTTTTGCCAGTCAAAGGTAACTCGCGTGTGGACGAAAGAAGCTTTTTATGGCAATCTTAACAAAGGTCGAAACTCCGAAAGGTATTTTTAGCGTGTTAGCAATTAGTTAGCCACATCAAGCAAAACGAACGAAAGAGGAGGAGAAAAAGATGCGTCTCCGAGTTGTCATTTTTCTGTCGATTTTAATCGCGTTCACTTTTTCGCTGAGTCCAGCTTTGGCTCTGAGTCCTTTTGAGATTTTCGAAGCCAGTACATTGGATCAGATTATCAAACGAAACAAATTGATTGTGGGAATGGAAGTCGAGTTCTTCCCGTTTGAATACGCAGACGAAAAGGGCAATCCCGTCGGGTTCGATGTCGATATTGCCAAACTTGCGGCAAAGGAATTGGGAGTTGAAATCGAAATAAAGGATATCGAGTGGACCGGGCTCATTCCATCGCTTCAAAGCGGCAAAGTGGATATGATCATATCTGGTATGACGGCCACCCTGGAACGTGCCAAGGCAGTTACCTTCAGCCAAGCTTATTTTGAAACCGGACTATGTGCTCTTCTGAGTCAGAAAAAGGCGCCGAATATAAAAGATGTTAAAGAGCTGAATGCGCCGGACCGAATAATAGCCGTCAAGGTTGGTACTACCGGCGATCTTGTTACCGCCAAGCTTTTTCCTAAGGCACAGGTGAATCGTTACAAAGATGAAACTGCATGTGTGCGCGAAGTGGTTACCGGACGAGCGGATGCATTTCTTTACGACCAATTGTCTGTTGCCAAGCATCATAAGCAAAATCCTAAAACAACCCGGGCTGTCCTGACGCCGTTTACTTATGAGCCTTATTCTATCGCGATGCGCAAAGGTGATTTCGATTTCTGGAATTGGATCAACATGTATCTTGATACCATCAAAAGAGATGGTCGCTATCAGGAGCTTTACAAGAAATATTTCAGCGAAATCTTACAATGATCAGAAAACAAGGTGGTTCTTATAGCAGGATTCTTGTGCGCCTGGTTGTCGGCCTGAGCGCGGTTGTGGTGCTCTTTTTCCTGTTCGCGGGCATTGATTACCCATGGAACTGGCGAGTTCCTGTGCAATACCGGGCGCTTTTCATTCGGGGATTCTACAATACCCTCGTTGTCTCCGTCGGTGCCATTATCCTCGGATTTGTATTGGGGGTGGTTGGAGGACTGGCGAGAGTGTCCAAGAATATAGTTGCCAGCGAAGTCGCCACCCTTTATGTGGAACTGTTTCGCGGTACGCCTTTATTGGTTCAAATCTATATTTTTTACTTCTGCATAGCGGCCGCGGTGCATTTGGATAACCCTAAACTTATCGGGACCATCACTTTGGCTTTCTTTTCGGGAGCCTACATATCGGAGATGGTTAGAGCGGGGATTGAATCTGTAGACGAGGGACAAATTGAGGCGGCCAAATCGAGCGGCCTCAGCGATCGGCAAACGATGCGTCACATTATTTTCCCGCAGGCACTGAGGCGAATTATCCCGCCTGTAACAGGGCAATTCGTTTCTCTTATAAAAGACTCCTCTCTGCTTTCGATTATTTCAGTGAGGGAACTGACGAAGGCGGCCGAGGTGATCAATGCTACTACCTATAAAACCTTCGAAGCATACCTTCCCCTGGCCGGGCTCTATCTCTTGATCACTTATCCACTTTCTTACTTGACCCAGCGGCTCGAAGCAAGGATTGATTATAGAAGTCGGTAAGAGTTGTAAGGGCTGGAGATTCTGAGATTGAGAATGACACGGGTTGAATTAATGACCGGGGAATGGCTATCATTCGAAAAGTGCTAATCGAAATTAAGTGGGTTGCCATAGTTTGGAACGATCGGTTTTGTAGACTGAGAGGAGAGTATTGAGAATGAAGGAATGTGACATCAAACTTTATGCGCTGAGCACCTGTATCCATTGTAGGAACACCAAAGAATTCTTGAATGATTGCGGGGTGAACTACGACTGTGTCGAGGTGGATAAACTGGATAAAGAGGAGAGGAATGCCATACTCGAGGAAATCAAGAAGATTAACCCGAGTTGCTCGTTCCCGACTCTCATTATCGGAGATAAAGTAATTGTCGGTTTCAGAAAAGAAGAGATCACGGAGGCTCTGAAAGAATGATGAATGTCGAGCAACTCTATGAGATGTTGAAGACTGCACAGGAAAAAAAGGGCTACTATTTTAATAAGGACAAGAAGAAAGTATTTGAACTTCTGGAAGGCCTTCTAATCAACAAAGAGCGTTACGGCTATATGTCCTGTCCCTGCCGCCTTGCGGCGAACGACCGTGAATGGGACAAGGACATCATTTGTCCATGCGTGTACCGGGAACCTGATGTGAAGGAATACGGGAGCTGTTACTGTAACCTCTATGTGTCCCAGGAATGGAATGAGGAAAAAATGCCGCATCAGTACGTTCCCGAACGTAGGCCGGTAGAGAAAACATTAGGCAAATTGTAAGGAGCAGACCATGGGGAATCAAAAGTTCCTATTCATTATGTCCAAGGGTTTCGAAAAGTCGGGAGGGGCCACCAGAGCCATGCAGTTTGCTTCGATGGCGGCCCAAAAAGGTGATCATGTCGAGATTTTTCTGATCGATGATGCCGTTCATTGGGCTCAAATGGGCATGGCGGAAGGGATTCGTTCCTCAACCGGTGAACACATGAAAGATCTTCTGGACAAACTGATTGAAATGAAAACGCCGATCCATGTTTGCAAGGCCTGCGCAGATAAGCGTTTAATTTCACCCGAGGAACTGGTTGAAGGCTCGCAAATATCCGGTGCACCTCTATTGGTTGAGATGATGACGAGCCCTGAGTACAAAGTATTTAACTTTTGAAGTTTGTTGCATCCCTCGTCACCAGTTACCCAGCTGAATCTTTCCGCCCGAGTTTGGATTCCGCGGGGAGTTTTTTATCAATGGGAGCAGGCGCGATGCCCCTTTCGTAAAGACTTTCCAGGGTCAGTCTGTGCTCTCTTAGCTCTCCAACATTCTTTAGGAAACACCTCTGAAAAACGGCCGGCTCTTCCTGAAAGATACCAATTTGAGCCTCGCAGATAAACCATACACACACGTACGGTCGGACACTCCGCGGCAAAATGCAGCCGTCTGGAGTCAGGTAACGGCACGGCAGTGAATGCTTGGTGCGCGTTTGCCCTGGTGGTATTTCTGAGTTGAGTACCGCAAGATAAAGCATGTCAGTACGATTGAAATAAATCTCTCGTGCCTGACAGCAACAATCCTCACATTCTTGACAAGTGAGTAGGCAGTATTTGGTCATGATTGGATCGAGCCATTTTATTTTCTCCTCGATGGCATCGACGAGGTGCTTGACATACCGCCAATCCAAACTCAGCAATCTTGCTGTCAACTCATCTATTAGTCGGTCCCAGCAGCCATCAGCCATCGGATGGCGATAGCAAGATGATTCTTCCACTTTAGCAGCCACGGATTTCACAGATTCCAATCATTCGATAAAATCGCGCCCCACGGGGCGCACTATAAGCACTGGGCAGGGGGCGTGGTGCACTACATTTTGGGCGACACTGCCGATCAATACTGAAGCCAATGCCGAATGGCCTTGGCTTCCAACAATGATCAAATCAATGTTGAATTCCTTTGCCGCCTTAATGATTTGCTCTGAGGCTTCTCCTTTGCGAACAAGGAATTCGGCTTGAATTCCATCCAGCCGTTCCATGGGCACAAATTGCTTAAGAACGTTTTCTTTATCTTGGATAAGTTTCCGAACCGCCTTAACAAAATCTCCCTTGTATCCTCTGATATTCAATTCCTGCACAGCATCGATAATGCGTTGATTAACGATGTGCAAAAAAGAAACACTGGCATTACGATCCCGTCCGATTTCGATGCCGTAGCGAACCGCTTTTTCCGAGTTCTCTGAAAAATCAATAGGTACAAGGATTTTTTGAATTCTTACCATTTTGAATATAAGCCTCCCTAGGTCAGAAGTCAGAGGTCAGAAATCAGCAGGCCAAGTGGGAATATGCCTCTCGGTACATTCTGAAAAAATCAACTTAGCCTTTCGCTGATGGGGATAAAATCCACCGGCACACGGATAATAAAGGTTCGGGTGTAGATAACTAAACCAGTGCGAAAAATAGATTCGCTGCGGTTAGATGCCCACTCCGGCGAGCGAAGCACCGCAGTTTTTGCAGTTTGCCCGTTCGAGTCCTTCTTTCCGCATAGAAAAGCCCATACGTCTTATGAGTACGCTCCCGCATTGATGGCAAAATGTATTTTCTCCATCGTCACCTGGAACGTTGCCGGTATAAACGTATCTAAGCCCCGCTTCGAGCCCGATCTCCCGCGCCATGTGCAAAGTACTCACCGGGGTAGAAGGCCGATCCGTCAATCGGTAAGTAGGGTGGAAGCGGCTGACGTGCCAGGGAATATCATGGTCTAACTCCACTAAGAAACGCGTCAATTGCCGCAATTCGCTCTCGTCATCATTAAGTCCCGGGATGAGAAGTGTCGTTACTTCCAGCCAGATACCGGCATTTTTCATCCTTTCGAGTGTTTTCAGCACCGGATCCAGCCGTGCGCCGCATTGTTTCTTATAGAAGTCATCGGCAAAAGCTTTGAGATCCACATTGGCGGCATCTAGGTGGGGCGCTATTAGCTGCAAGGACTGTTCGGTCATAAAGCCATTGCTTACAAATACGTTTTTGATATCTTGTTCATGTGCCAGTCGGGAGGTATCCAAGGCGTATTCCATGAAGATAGTCGGTTCCGTGTACGTGTAGGAAATGCTCTTGCAGTTAGACTGCTTCGCTTCTTCGACGATCACCTCAGGGGGCACGCCGTGCCCGAAGATTGTTTTATGCTCGCGCGGGCCTTGTGAAATGTCCGCATTCTGACAGAACAGGCAACTAAAGTTGCATCCCGCTGTAGCAATCGAATAACTGCGACTGCCGGGAAAGAAGTGGTAGAGTGGTTTCTTTTCGATCGGATCGACGTGTTGGGCAATAAGCCTGCCATATACCAGGCTCCAGAGGGATCCGTCGCGATTTTCGCGAACGCCGCATTTTCCGCGTTTCCCGGATTTAATGTGACAATGCTGAGAACAAAGGAAGCAGTGCACTTTGCTGTCTTCCAGTTTTTCATAACATATAGCTTCGTGCATCTTTTGCTCCTGTTGTTTTAGGCTCTATATAAACTCTAAAATCCCTCCTAATTCCCCTTTGCTACCTTGTCTCCGGCCCAAACACCTCGCCTTATCTCTTTTAATTTAACCGCTTGCGCGATTTTGTTTCAGTACTCGTTTCTTCTTGTGAATGCCGCCAATATGCATGGAACCTTGCGCCCAAACCTGCACCGAGGTCGCAGAACAGGGGGTCTAAAACGGCTTGCAGTGGATAGCGGAGATCCACTCGCATTCCGATGAAATGACCAAAAGGATGCCATTGAAAATACTTCGAGCATTCCAGGAATCTCATAAAGCGCAAGGTACTGTAGGGCAGTGACAGACAGGTCCCCCAGCTGTGGGGGACAGGACCCGCCATCACGTCCTCTACTAGACTGCGTAATTCAAACACACTGAAAAATCGAGCATGATTAAATATTGAAGCCTTCCAAAAACGTTCCAGGTAATGTCGGCAGGAAATTACCGAATATTTGTTCAACGCACCAAGCAGCACATGACGCCTTGCAACTCTGAACGCTTCCTTTAGCGCAGGAACAGGATCATCGACAAATTCCAGTACCCTCATCATGACAACCGTGTCGAACGTATTGTCTTCATAAGGCAGATCTTCCGGAAAACCTTGTTCGAGGAGAATTCGTGGCGGCAGACGCAAACGAGCAATGTTCAGCATGGCACTCGATGAATCGATGCCGGTGACTTGATGTCCTAACTGGGCAAACCACTCGAGAAAAATGCCCGTTCCACAGCCAACCTGCAGCACTCTTTGAGAGGAAGAGGGCGACCACAGCCGAAGGAGAAGCTTTTTTTGCACGAGCGCAACCAGTTGGCCCAACTCGGATTGAGACCATTCATTGTAGTGGCGTGCATCTTCAGTGTTGAATATATACCTCACGGCTCAAACCTCAACGATTTCTAGTGCCATGTTTATGGTTCCAGATCCGGCAAAGCGACCACTTGTTTAGTGCCTCTCTCGAACCAGAAGCCCCCCCTTGCTTATAATTGTTAAGGATGAAAACCCCATTCACATTCAGAACTCTTGGCAGGAATAACGATTCTAGCCTTAATTGAAGAACAATCGCCAAATCTAGGCCTTAAAAAGTAAATTTTGCAGTCCAGAAGTTCATTTATTGCTTTTGCCGGTTTCTATTTTAAGAATTGCACCGGTAGCTCCAGATGTTACCAGATGCGCGTAACGTGCAAGGTATCCCTCTTTAACTTTGGGTTCCGGCGCCTGCCAGCTCTCTAATCGTTTTTTCAAGGTTGTATCATCAACCAAAAGTTCCAGCTTCTTGTTTGGGATGTCTATCAGAATTTCATCATTTTCTTCCACCAATGCAATGGGGCCGCCTTCCGCACCTTCAGGCGAGACATGCCCGATTGCCGCTCCCTGAGTTCCGCCGCTGAATCTCCCATCCGTTATGAGTGCCACATCTTTGCCCAGTCCCATGCCCATAATCGCCGCAGTCGGCGTCAGCATTTCCTGCATACCCGGTCCACCTTTGGGCCCTTCATATCGAATTACCACCACGTCTCCCGGTCGAATCTTATTATCCAATATAGCCTCCGAAGCGGTGGATTCGCTTTCGAATACACGAGCCCTTCCTTTGCGTAGAAGCATTTCCGGGGCCACCGCTGATTGCTTCACGACCGCTCCTTCAGGGGCAAGGTTGCCATATAGGACAGCGATGCCGCCTTCGGCGTGGTAGGGATTTTCGATAGGGCGGATGACCTCTCTATCCAATACCGATGCGGCCTCCAGATTTTCCCCAACGGATCTCCCGGTAACGCTTGCAGCGTCAAGATGGATAAGGCCTTTACTTGAAAGCTCCTTCATTACAGCCTGAACCCCACCTGCGGAATTTAGATCCTCCAAAAAGTGCTGACCGGCAGGACGTAAACTACAAAGATGTGGAGTTCGCTTGCTGATGTCGTTGAAAAGGTGAAGATTCAGGTCGATGCCCGCTTCGTGAGCGATGGCTGGAACGTGAAGTACGGTATTGGTTGAACAACCAAGAGCCATATCTACGGCAATCGCATTTTCGAAGGCCTTGCGGGTGGCAATGTCTCGAGGCAGGATGTTGCCATTAACGAGTTCCATAATTTGCATGCCGGCAGACTTCGCCAGTCGAATCCTTGCGCCAGTCACAGCCGGTATGGTTCCGTTGCCCGGCAGTCCAAGTCCCAATGCTTCGGTCAGGCAATTCATGGAGTTGGCGGTAAACATTCCGGCACAAGAGCCACAGCCGGGACAAGCGCAATCTTCCAGTTCAAGTAATTGAGCCTCCGTGACCTGTCCCGTTTTAACCCCGCCTACGGCCTCGAACACAGAAATGAGGTCAACCGGCTTTTGCCCGACGCGGCCGGCCAGCATCGGTCCACCACTTATCATGATGGCGGGGATATTCAGTCTCAATGCAGCCATCAGCATGCCGGGAATGATTTTATCACAGTTCGGAATCAACACTATCGCGTCAAATGGATGCGCTGTAGCCATGATTTCGATAGAATCCGCAATCAGTTCACGGCTGGCCAAAGAATAACGCATGCCGGGATGGTTCATGGCGATTCCGTCGCACACTCCGATCGTGCTGAATTCGATGGGTGTTCCGCCGGCCAAGCGGACCCCCGCTTTGACCGCTTCGGCAATTTTATCCAAATGTATATGGCCTGGAATAATCTCGTTGACCGAGTTGGCAATCCCAACCAGCGGCCGGTCGAGTTCCCGCTCGGTATAGCCCATAGCTTTGAACAAAGATCTATGAGGTGCCTTCTCCAGACCCTTTTTCATTGCATCGCTTCGCATAATTATTTTTCTCCTGATAGAAAAATCGAGTGACGAAAGCTCGGCGCAACGCAGCTTTTCTTGCAGTTTCGCTGGAGCGATTTACAATCCCAAAGAAAAGTGAAGTTATGGAAATTCTACTTCCTTTAGTTCCTTGCACATTAAAAACTCCGATTTTCGTTTGCAGCAATGGTCCCGATAAGGATGCTCAGTTCTAATTTTGCTCCAGAAAAGTTACTTTATTAAGGAAGGCACTGGCAAGCAGAAAAGATTAAAGGCTGAAAGCACGCTGAATTGGGAAAAGAATTGACAGTCTTTATTCTAGCTTTTATAATCACCGGTAATTAAGCTTACTTTGTGAGCACTTTGTATAGGGAAAGGATCTGAGGTTATGGACTTGGAAAATCAGAAGGCACTTTATCCCATCGGAATTGTGGCTGAACTTCTTAATATACACCCGAGAACTCTTCGAATTTACGAACAAGAGGGTTTGATCAAGCCCGGGCGTCGCGGTGGTAAGCGTTTCTATTCGAACAACGATCTGCAGTGGCTCAAATGCTTGCGCAAGCTGCTCACCGAAGAGGGGCTCAATATCGCCGGCATCAAAAAGCTTCTTACCATAGCTCCTTGCTGGGAAATTCGTGGCTGCGGCGAAGAAATCCGCAAGGATTGTCCTGCCATCCTTAATTTTCCAGTACCTTGCTGGGACTTGGTTCCTCGCGTTTGCAAAGAAAGCGGAAATTCCTGCTCTGAATGCGAAGTCTATCTCAAAAAAATGAATCATGTCATGATGCGCGAGTGTTCCGACCCCGGCAAAAACGAAGCCCTGAACTCCTGAGTCATCTAATCCTCTAAATATAAACCATTCGAAAATATGCGGTCACAGCAATAAAGGTTCGATCAGTGAGAAATATCTTCGGTCCGGTCCCCTCTCGACGTCTTGGACGCTCTTTGGGGATTGATGTCATTCCTTATAAAACATGCAGTTTTGATTGTGTCTACTGCGAATCTGGACATACCACACACCTGACGGTCAAGCGTCAGGCTTTTGTGATGCCCGACCTCGTTCTGCAGGAACTGACGGATTATTTCCGTAAGTATCCGCAGGGCGCCGAGGTTGTCACTTTTTCCAGTGCCGGGGAACCGACTCTCTATAAGCCCTTGGGCGAGCTTTTACGGATGATAAAGAAGCAGCTTCCTTCGCTGCCTTTGGTTGTCCTCACCAACGGGTCTCTCCTGTGGGATCCGGAAGTTCGAAAAGACTTGATGGTGGCTGATAGAGTGGTCCCTTCGCTAGATGCTGCTACAACAGAGGTGTTTGAAAGAATCAATGCTCCCCATCCCAGTTTGGAGCTCTCTGCCATCAAGGAGGGACTGAGTGCGTTTCGCAAGGATTACCGAGGCCAGTTCTATCTGGAAGTGTTGCTGGTGTCCGGCTACAATGATCAGCCTCAACATTTACGACAACTTCGCCGATTTATAGAGCAATTAAATCCGGATCAGGTAGAGCTTAATACTGTAGTGAGGCCTCCCGCTGAATCGACTGTAAGTGGGCTAACCGTCGAGCGAATGAAGTCCGTTCTAAAATTTTTCCCCAAAGATAGAACTCATATTGTCGGTCATTACGAGGGTTGTAGTCAAGCAAGGCAGGATTCAGATCTTGCCGGCAGAATAGTGGAAATGGTGAAAAGACGACCGTGCACGGTTTCTGAAATGGCGGCATCGCTGGGGGTGGAGCTAAAAGGTTTGGCTGCTGCTGTGGTAGGTTTGGAAAAGAGAAATCTTGTGGTGCGGTGTTTATTCAATGATGTGGAATACGTCTGCAGTCCATCGTCGCATGAATCAGGCTCTGTAACATCCTAGGGAATCGAGAGCACAATTGCCCTTTTTACGCCATAGCAAGAGGCTTTAGCTCTGTGCGCCGATGCGGGTTAATACCTACCGCTACAAGTACGAGTGGGATGCTTGTTCTTTTTGGGAGTCCCTTGGGCACTGATTCGGGATAGCAACCCCAATACTTCAAATTTGTTACTCCTGCAAATGACTTATACCCGCAGTCCAAGACGGGCCCTGAACAGTCAGGCAAATCGCCGATGCGTCAAATTGAAATGATCATAAATGGTGATGATTTTGGGATCTCGGAGGAGGTCAATGAAGCCATCATTCGTGCGCACAGGAATGGGATACTAACAAGCTGCAGTTTGATGGTGACAGGGGATTCTTTCGATCAGGCAGTTCGGTTAGCAAAAGAAAATGAAAATCTTGCCGTTGGACTGCATTTGGTGACGGTTCAAGGCCGAGCGGTCCTCGCGCCGTCTGATATTCCAAGCATAGTCGACGAAAATGGGTATTTTTCGGACGATCCGACCGTCGCCGGAGTGAAGTACTTCTTTTTAGAACGAGCAAGGCGGGACCTAGAGCAAGAAATCGGAGCACAATTTGCAAAGTTTGCTGCCACCGGCTTGCATTTTTCGCACGTAGACAGCCATCTCCACATGCATATTAATCCAACAATTTTCAGTATGGTGCTGGGGTATTGCCGTCGGTATAGTGTGAATCGGATGAGAGTGCCCAATGACGACTTTGGGATTGTCTTTCGAGTTGATTGGGCTACAGCTCTCAAAAATGCCCCAACTGCCCTGATTTTCAACTTCCTGTGCAGGTACATGAGAAAGCGACTGCAGCAAGAAGAAATTATATTCACCGAGCGAGTCTATGGTCACTTTTTCACCGGCCGGATCAGCGAAAGCGCTGTTTTGGGTATGCTGGCTCAGATTCGGGCCGCGACCAATGAATTCTATTTCCACCCAGCCATCCCCCGCGAGGGTAGGCTTCCGAATGGTAAACTAATCCAATGTAAGAGAGAATTCGATATCATGGTAAGTCCCGAGGTTCAAAAGCGAATCTTTGAACTGGGCTTTAAGCTAACTACATATCCCGCGCTGAGCTCAAGATAAAAAAACGAATTCAATCTTTGCGTCTATTGCATTTTCACCTCATTTGCCGGGTGAGGAACGGGCAAAGCCTCTACAGGGTTCTCCGGCATAGTTTTTATTGTCAGTGTATGTGCAAACAATTCTTTTGCCAGATCTTGAATTTGCTGCGCCTCAACCTCTTTTACCAGCTTCGTGTATTTTTGGTCATAGTCCCAGCCCAATCCGAGCGCCTCATTGACTGCGGCACTTTGTGCTCGGGCAGTGAGGCTTTCCAATCCCATGCGATGCGCTGTGAGCAACATATTTTTGGCGATTTTCAGCTCTTCATCAGAGACACTTTCCTGCTGCAAGCGATCGAGATTGTGCAGAATGATGCTCTCAACTTTTTCCAGATTTGCCATGGTAGTCTGAGTAATAACTCCGAAATATCCAGCATCCTTTCCGTAAAATGGAAATGAGCCGACTACATAGACCAAGTCTTCTTTGCCGCCGCGCAAACCCTCAAAAAGACGGCCCGAAGGGGATCCCGCACCGGAAAGGATTGTATTGAGAACGTCAAGTACCGGCCGATTCCTGCTATCAAGGCCAAGTCCATCAGTACCGATAAAGAGGGCCGCTGATGTCTTTTCGTTTTTCTTCTCAACTGTACGGTCGGTTTTTAGTGGTTTTGTTTCGGTAGGCCATGTCTTAGGCAGAGAAGGTTTCGGATTCCAGCCGGATAACTTAGTTTGAATCTCCGTAAAGACTTTTTCGGGAGCAAAATCACCATAAATAGCCAGAACCGAGCTATGGGGGTTGACCATTTTGTGGTAGAAAGCAACAAGCTGCTCCCTGGTAAGCTCTTTTACGCTATCTGCAGTGCCAAGCCGCTCGTGGCCGTACGGTGAGTTCTGAAAGTAGTTCTTCTTAAAAAGCCGGAATATTTCGATTTGCCAGTTTTCATCGAGCGTTTGAATTTCCAGCAGTGTTTCGATACGTTTCTTTTCAATTTCTTGTTCTGAAAACTGAGAATTTCGTAAGATATCGCTAAGAATGTTGAGTGCCAAATCAAGATCATCTTTTAACACCTTGATCGTTACATAATAGGTGTTGTTATTGGAGCCACTCAGTATGCTTCCTCCCACAGCTTCGATTGCCTTGGCGATGTCCAGCTTGCTGCGCTCCACTGTTCCTGCGGTGAGAAGAGACGAGGTAAATGCCGAGATTCCGGCAGGCTGCCCGGCCTCGAACAAGAGTCCACCCAAGCCGTAGAGCTGCACCGTTACCATAGGCAGCGAGCTGTCCGGCTTCAGCAATACTCTTAGGTCGTTGCCGAGCTTGTGATATTTAACTTGAGAGGGCGCTTGTGATGACGTGGTACTTTTTTCAGTGCTGGTATCTTCCATCGGCGGCTGGATGATAGAAACATTCATGCGGCTTGTGTCGAGATAGCGTTTTGCGACGTCACGAATTTGCTCTCGGCTCACGCCGCGCAGACCTTCCAGATAAGTCTCATCAAAATACGGATCTCCCGTGTCAAAATAGGAAGATGCCAATGAAGAGGCCATGGCCGACACGGTTTCTTTTCCGAAAATGTGCTGTGCGATTGCCGTCTTTTTGGCCTTCTCCAAATCTTCGGTGTCAACTGTATCTTTCCTGAAACGATCTATTTCATCCTTGATCTCGCCGAGAACTTGCGGCCAGTTTTTTGGTGGTAAATCTAAAGAGATAACGAATTGTCCATTCACAAAAGATGGGGTCCAGTTGGAAGAGGTGACGCTCAAGACTTTGTTCTCTTTATCCTTTAGACGCTGATACAGCCGGCTGGTGTCTCCTTGTCCAAGCAAAAAAGCCAATACATCCAATGCATAAAGATCCTGCTCGTGCATACTCACTGAAGGAAATCCCAAAAGCACTTTTGTCATTCTGGCTATGGATGACTCTGCTTGCTCCCAGCGTGGGTTCAACTGAGCCGGTTCCGCAGGAAGAGCAGTCGGTTCCGCAGCCTTACGCTTAAAATTCCTGGTTTTTTCAACAATAAATTGCAGTACTTTAATGGGGTCGATATTCCCAGCCACGGAAACTATGATGTTTTCGGGCTGGTATCGCCTTGAGTAGTAATCGAGTAAATCTTGACGATCTTGCTGAACAAAGACTTCCTCATATCCAATTACGGGATTGCGTACCGGATGAACCTGGTAGGCGGTTTTCATAAATAGATTCCAGAGTTCGCTATCCGGATTGTTCTCTCTCATTTTATATTCCTGTTGGATGACGGCTTTTTCCCGCGCAACTTCCTGTGAATCCAGTTTAGATTCACTCACATAGGATATCAGAAGATCGAGAGCGTCTTTCCAATTATCAGCGGAGGTGTTGATGAAATAGACTGTTCTGTCGTAGGACGTGTAAGCATTTGTTTCTCCACCAATTGCTTGCAGCCGTTTTTTTGCCTCAGCTTCAGTGAAAGAGTCTGTGGAACCCCCAGAGACTACATGTTCCAGGTAATGGGAGAGTCCGGCAGTCATGGACTTGCCTTCATAAAGAGATCCCGCACGCACAAAAACTTGTGCCGAAACCACGTCGCTGGTGTCGGCGCGACGCATTAACACGGTAAGGCCATTGTTCAACACGACAAAAAGATCATCCGGTTTGGAGGATAACACCCGCTTGACGGAGGACTGAATTTCTGCGGGTATGGCAGAGAATCTTCCCGATAATTCCATAGCTCGTGCCATTATTGCGAAGCCAAGTGACAAAAAGATAATTACGAGTCCGGTAAAATATTTATTAGTCATCTCTACTTTCCTCAATTGTATTCTCGATCGGCTTAGAGAATCCCGGCGTGGATCATCTCACAAATATGCCGATAGCGGTTTGACGTACCGTGACACGTGGGCCATTTGACCGGTGGACGACTCATTCCGATCACCAGCCACTTACCGTTCGCATACCCC
>Ga0210125_1000115_pt1 | contig 14702 bp, 13 predicted proteins | sample RushMan_CattailN_FD_185555 | JGI IMG/M metagenome (GOLD analysis project Ga0210125, IMG submission 185555) | Wetland microbial communities from San Francisco Bay, California, USA, that impact long-term carbon sequestration -... | ecosystem: Environmental > Aquatic > Marine > Wetlands ...
AATTTCCTCGACATTGGAGCCGGCGGAGGCGATCTCGCAATTCCCGTATCACAGTCATTCCGAGAGACAACAGTCGTCGAACCAAACGAGAAGCAAGTCAAACGACTCGGCCGCCGCTGCCCGCATTTCAGAATATGCCATGATTGCTGGGATAACGTAGATCTGGCTCCCAGCCGCTATGATTTCATCCTCTGTTCCCATGTTCTCTACTACATTCGTGAAGATAACTGGATGGCAACCATTGAAAAAGCATACTCCCATCTGGAGGACGGAGGATGGATCGCCGTAGTGCTTCAATCGCCTCTAGGTGAGGTAGCTGACTTCTTTAATGAATTTACTCACTATGATGTAAGTGTCCTGGAACTGTGGAAAGATTTGATACATAGATACGGGGAAGAATGCATCAAAGTGGGATATTTCCTGAATGAGATATGGACGGAAAATCTGGAAGATATGGTAAAAATTGGCCTTTTTTTGCTGATCGATCGAAGGTTCAAGGAACACGAAGAGAGGATCAGAAGTTATATTGAGTCTCGCCACAGAGTCGCCGGAGGCTACCGAATGGTCCAAGACGAGATACTTCTTGCAATCAAAAAGGTCCCTAAGCAAGGTTCATAAATGTGTTTGACAGGGGTCGGGCCGAGACATCAGCCCGCTGTTGCAGGATGAGCCTGAAGAGCCCTGTAACAACTTTCATCTTTTCTATGGTTATCTCGCATTGATCTTGTAGTTTGCTATAATACCCTGTTTTTTCAAGCACATGGTGATCGATCTCTAAATATTTTATCCGTTGTTTTCGGAGCATGTCGGAATTGATGCAGGCAGAAGGAACACAGAGCGGCATAGCCGCAGCCAAAAGATCAAAGATCAAAGTTGAAAGCAATTGGTTGGCCGGCAACAGCGAACGCTTATAAAAAACTCTTCGCAAAAAAAACAAGAAACTTGGTGTTAGTATCGCAGGCGTAAAACCGATGGAACAAACAGACCATGACGTTACCGTATTGATTGTTGAGGACGACCGAAATACCGCGGCGTTGGTGGCGACCTACCTGGAGCGGGAAGGATTCCGGACGGTGTCAGCCCATGATGGCGAACAGGCCTTGGAAATGATACGCAGCCATCGCCCCGACTTCGTCATTCTCGACATCATGCTGCCCAAGATTGACGGGTGGGAAGTATGCCGTCAATTGCGCCGTTTTTCCGACGTCCCCATCCTGATGCTGACCGCCAGAGAGGAAGAGATCGACCGGGTCGCCGGTCTCTCGCTGGGCGCTGATGATTACGTGGTCAAACCCTTCAGTCCGCGGGAACTGGTGGAAAGGGTCAAAGCCATCCTGCGGCGGGCCAGACCGACCGACAGCCGAGGCGGAGCGGGACTGTCCCATAAGGGACTGTTCCTCGACCCGGAAAAACGCAAAGTGACTCTGAACGGCCGGTTGGTCTCTCTGACCACAACGGAATACAAACTGCTGCACACGCTGATGAGCGCGCCGGGCCGCGTTTTTACCCGGGACGAACTGCTGAGGGGCTTTTACCGGTCCGGCGACGCAGTCGTCGATCGCGTCATCGACGTGCATATAAACAAACTCCGGCAGAAGATCGAAGAAGATACCGCCAGCCCGTGCTACATTCTGACCGTGCGGGGGTTTGGCTATCGCTTTGCCGAGTCGGACGAGGAATGTCCATGAAACACCGTCTGCTTTGGAAGCTGCTGCTGATCAATATCGTGCCGGTCATCGCCGTGATTATTCTGGTGATCTGGTTGGCCATCAACCAGTTGGCAGCCGATTATTTCATGGACTTGATGAAAAAATACGATATTTCCCCCACCGAAATTCATCAGATGTTTCTGACGTCCATCCACCACTATCTGATTTGGGCCAGCCTGGCGGCCCTGGCTCTTGCCTTTGTCCTCAGTTTTCTGCTCACTCGCCGGGTGCTGCGCCCTCTTTCCCAGATGACAACGATTGCCGGCGCCATGGCGGCCGGCAGTTTTACAGCACGAGTCGATGTCGCTTCCCGAGACGAGGTCGGTCAGCTCGGCCTTGCCTTCAACCGCATGGCAGAAGGCCTGCAGCGGATCGAGCAGCTCCGCAAAACCATGGTGGCCGATGTGGCCCACGAGCTGCGAACTCCGCTGACCAATCTTCGGGGCTACCTGGAAGCCCTCAACGACGAAGTCATTCCCCCTTCCAAGGCGACCTTCCAAATGCTGCAGCAAGAAATTCTGCGGCTGGTGCATTTGGTCGAGAACCTGCAGCAGTTGGCAAAAGCCGATGCGGCCAAGGCCTATCTCAACCGGGAAGATTTGCCGCTGCCCGAGGTGATAGGCCAGATGGCGGCATTGTACAAGCTGAAGCTGCAAGAAAAACAAATCAATCTGCAAACCTCCTTCGACCCCGAAGCCCATCGCGTCGTCGCAGACCGGGACAAGCTGCTGCAGGCGGTGCGGAATCTCATGGAAAATGCCTGCCAATATACACCCGAGGGCGGGTGGATCCGAATTGCCACCGAGCGTTGCGAAGAGGGAATCCGGGTGATTTTCGCCAATAGCGGTGCGGGCATCCCCCGAGCCGATCTTCCCTTGATTTTTGAACGGTTCTTTCGATCCGACCGCTCTCGGTCTCGCGAAGCTGGAGGAGCCGGCATCGGTCTGGCGATTGTCAAGGAGCTAATCAAAGCTCACGGAGGCCGGGTTGGCGCCGAAAGCTCAGCGGAAGAAACCCGCATCTGGTTTATCCTACCGATCTAAAAAGGCACAGGCTGCCGACTCATCTTTACCGAATCTTTACTTTACCTTTATTCCTCCTCAATATCTTATTGTTATTATTGGGACAGGCAAATGAAACCGGTATGCAGGCCGGAAAACGAAAGATCCGGCGAAGTACTGAGGCCCCATTGAGGGATGGGCCAGACACCCTCACCTGGCCTCCCCCATCGAGGGTTGAAAATTGGATGCACCCGACTCCATAGGTGTGACACGGAGAGAGGATATTAGGCAAACAGGGTTTATATATAGTCAAGCGTCAACCTCGAGGGCGAGGAAGATGCAAATTCGGAGGTGAGTCATGAAAATCAGTTTCTATTTCCTGATAATGGCCATGGCAGGGCTTATCACGCTATACAATGCACTGGCCTCCAATGGCAGTGCTATAGGCACCATGAAAACCAAGTCCGACCAGTTTGACAAAGCGATTTTTGCCGGTGGGTGCTTCTGGTGCATGGAGAAACCTTTTGAGCAGCTGGACGGTGTTATTTCCGTGACGTCAGGCTACACCGGCGGCACCAGCACCAACCCCACCTATACGAATTACGCGGCCGGCGGCCATGTGGAAGCGGTGGAGATCGTTTACGATCCGGCAAAGATCTCGTATGAAAGGCTCCTTGATGTCTACTGGCACCAAGTGGACCCCACCGACCCCGGGGGGCAGTTTGTGGACCGCGGGCACCAATACACCACAGCCATCTTCTATCTGGATGAGGGGCAGCAACATTTGGCTGAGGCCTCAAAAGCGGAACTGGAAAAGCGGGGAGTCTACGACAAACCCATCGTAACTTTTATTCTTCCGGCCCGCCCCTTTTACCGTGCGGAGGACTACCACCAGGACTATTATAAAAAGAATCCGATCCGGTACGAATACTACCGACATGGTTCAGGCCGCGACCAGTATCTGGACAGGATCTGGGGCAGGGAACGCAAGGATTGGGGAGTGCGAGAACTCAAGCAGAAACTTACTCCGCTTCAGTACGAGGTGACCCAGCAGGAAGGCACGGAACCGCCCTTCAAAAATAAATACTGGGATAACAAAAAAGCCGGAATTTACGTGGACATCGTCTCCGGCGAGCCGCTGTTCAGCTCGCTAGACAAGTATGAATCGGGCACTGGCTGGCCCAGCTTCACCAAACCACTCGTGCCCGAAAACATCGTCATCCGCAAGGATCGTAAGTTTCTATTCCTGGAACGGACCGAGGTGCGGAGCAGGAAAGGCGACAGCCATCTCGGCCACGTTTTTGACGACGGGCCGCCACCCACCGGAAAGCGCTATTGCATGAATTCAGCAGCGCTCCGTTTTATCCCGGTACAGGACCTGCAAAAGGAAGGTTACGGTGAATTTCTGCCGCTCTTTAAACCAGCGACCGCCAAGTGAGAAATCGAGGACTCCCGGCGGACAGAGACTTTCAGTTTGACTTTTGACCACCGGGCCATGATCGTTGGCAGCAATGACGGCAGAGGTCTTTTTGAGACAGACTCGGAGAGGATGTCATATGGACACACGTAGAGAATTTTTCAAAACCCTGCTCAAGCTTCTAACCGGCACAGGCGTTTTGTTAGGCCCTCTGGCATTGCCCGTCCGACGGGTTTACGCCAGTTCGAAGAAAACCATATTGCCTCGGGGAACGAAAAGAGAGGCCTTGAGGGAGAGGGTCGGGCCTTCACCGGGCCGCCGGCCTGTCGTTCGTCTTGATATGGAATAAGGATGATGTATCATAGTTGTGTATGTGTTGCAGATGAGGCATGGTATGTTTACTTCTTGTATGTCACGAACGGAACACACGCGGATCATGCCTTGAAGCAGGCTGTGCAGCACGTGACCTTAAAAGTGTGCCTCAGGGCAATAATGGCCCATGGCGTGCATCGGAAACAACAGGCGGTTCCAAAGCAACGGAGATCCCATGAGTCAAAAGCCGCAAGACCCTGACAGACAGCCGGATAGCTCAGCCGGCATCTATTGCTTCATGGATGTCGTGGCCAAGCAGGCTGAAGAGTATGCCGCGCGTCATACAACGCCCATGTCCGCACTCCTTGAGGAGATTGAACACTTTACACTGACAAGGACCCCTTATCCAAGTATGCTCACCGGTCGGGTCGAAGGTCGATTTTTGCAGTTAGTGGTTCAAATGTCCGGCCCACGGCACATCGTCGACATCGGTACTTTTACCGGCTACTCGGCCCTTGCCATGGCCGAGGCCCTGCCCGATGACGGCAAAATTCTGACCATCGACCATAATCCCCGTTATGCAGAGGTCGCACAGAACTTCTTCGACCGGAGCTCCAGCGGCTTTAAAATCACGCTGCGCACAGGCGAGGCACTAGCGATTCTGAAGACCCTGCCCGATGCAAAGAGCGATCTTGTCTTCATCGACGCCGACAAAGAAAACTACAGTGCATATTACAGAGAATCGATGAGAATTTTGCGGGATGGCGGCTTGATACTCGCCGACAACGCCTTGTGGTACGGCAGGATCTTCGATCCGAAGGATAGTGAAAGTCAAGCAATGGCAGAGTTCAATGAAATGGTGAACGCAGACGACCGCGCTGAAAAACTGTTCCTTACCATCCGTGACGGGATTTATCTGATCAGAAAGCGTGTGAGCGTTGAATGAATCCATTACAATAACAAGGTTATGCGGACTTAAACCTTAAGGAGAATCAATGCAGGTCACTAGAGAGAAGAAGATCGAGATGCTCCGGTCAATGCTACTCACTCGGCGGTTTGAGGAATCGCTGACCGAGCTCTGCAAAACAGAGGGAAAAATCCCCGGAATGATGATTTTGTGTACGGGGCAGGAGGCGGTAGGCTCCGGCGTTTGTGCTGCGCTTATTCCGGACGACGTCATCATCTCAAATCACCGAAGCCATAGCCATCTCTTGGCCAAGGGAGCAGACCCAAAGACTTTGATGGCGGAGATTTACGGCAAAAGCACCGGCTGCAATAAGGGGAAAAGCGGTACCCTTCACCTTGCAGTGCCGGAGGTTAACGCGCCCTGCACCACGACCGTGGTTGGAGGAGGACTTCCCATAGCGGTTGGAGTAGCTTTCGCGCAACAGTACAAAAAGGAAAAGAATTTGACGGTCTGTCTGTTTGGAGATGGTGCAGCCGACGAAGGGTCCTTCCATGAGGCCTTGAACCTTGCAAGCCTCTGGCAGCTTCCCGTTGTCTTTGTCTGCGAAAATAATCTCTATGCAGGTGCCCAACGCTATGAGGAGCATACCAGGGTAAAAGACATTGCGGACAGGGCTTTCGCTTATGCCATGCCGGGTGTAGTTGTTGACGGCAACGATGTAATCGAGGTCTACAAAGCTGTCCGAGCAGCCAGGGAGCGTGCCGTGGGAGGGGGCGGTCCTTCGCTTATCGAATGCAAGACCTACCGCTGCCGAGGACATGGAGAGAGTGACCATCAAATTTATCAGCCCAAAGATGAGATTGCGGCATGGCAGGAAAAGTGTCCCATCCCAAGACTCCGCGATGAAGCGATCTCCCGGGGACTGGTCACCACTGACGAACTGGCAGCCATGGAGGCAGACATTAATGCCATAGTGGAAGACGCCGTGCGTTTTGCCGAAGAGAGTCCCTATCCAAATCCACAGGAGGCACTCGAAGATGTCTTTGTCGAGTGAGGATGCCCAGTGAGCCAGTGATCGAACGGAAAATCTTTGTTGCAGGCTTTTAGTCCCACCGAGTTCGGGATTAAAACGGTCAGCCATAAGGGACTGCGCTGCATCAGAGAGGAATTCCCGGAGGGGAATCAGCCGGGACCATAAGGAAAGGAATAGAACGCCATGCAGCAATTAGGAATGGGACAGGCCGTCAATCAAGCCTTGAGAGAAGAGATGATACGGGATGAGAAAGTCTTTGTTGCCGGGGAAGGTGTTGGTGTGAGCATCCACGACAGTCCGATGCTCCCCACCGCGGGTCTGCTGAAGGACTTTGGCGCCGAGCGGGTGAAGGACACGCCTGTTTCCGAGGCTGCCATTGCAGGGCTTGCAGTAGGGAGTGCAGTGGCAGGGCTCAGGCCGGTGGTGGAGATCATGTTCAATCCCTTTTTTACTCTGGCCTCGGATATGATCGTCAATCATGCAGCCAAACTGCGATATCTATCCGGAGGAAAGTCGTCTTTCCCTCTGGTCGTGCGGATCAAGAGTGGGGCCGGCTTCGGGGCCGGGTGTCAACATGCACACAACTTGGAAGCCTGGATAGCGCACAGTCCCGGACTAAAGGTGATCATGCCCTCGACTCCGGCCGATGCCAAGGGACTTCTCAAGTCGGCCATTCGAGACGAAAACCCGGTCATTTTCATAGAAGACATGATGCTCTACTTCGCACCAGGACCGGTCCCAGATGGGGAATATCTGACTCCCATCGGAAAAGCAGAGGTAAAGCGAGAGGGCAAAGATGTGACTGTTGTGACATGGTCCAAGATGCTCGGTGTCGCCTTGAAGGCTGCCGGGCAACTCGCGCAGGAAGGAATTGAAGCAGAGATCGTGGATTTGCGCACTCTGGTGCCTCTTGACAAAGAGACCCTGCTCTCCTCGGTGCGCAAGACAGGCCGCCTTGTTGTGCTGCACGAAGCCACTCGCACTGGAGGCTTTGCCGGTGAAATCTGCGCTGTCGTGACGGAAGAAGCTTTTTCGAGTTTGAAGGCTCCTTTCAGGCGGGTTACTGGCCCGGACATCCCGGTTCCGACCAGTCCTCCGTTAGAACGTTTCTACATCCCAAGCGAGGACCAACTGATATCGGCCGTAAAAGAGATTCTTCAGGCTGAATGACTCAAGGTTAGAGATGTCATCGCCAGATTTAGGGCAAGGTAGATTTCCGAGCCGGATGTCCGAACAAATCACCTTGTAATTTTCTTCTAATCCTGTATAAAAGAAGGGTCGAGTCGGTGCTTAAAGATTCGTTTGTGCCAGCTGATATGTTTCGAACTCAGATGCCCTCCGCACCGACACATCATCGCGGCCTCGAACACAATCCTCACTGAAAGTTGCTGTGAGCCATAAAGACAGAAATCAACAGACTCTTGCTTTGCCGAGATTGAATGACCGGACATGGCAGATTTTTACTTTGGCGTCCCAGGCCCAGGCTTTTTGCCTTTTTTCCTTTTAACCTCAGGAGGATAGCATGAAAAAATTTCTAGTAATCACGGTGACAATCATTGGCTTACTCAGTCTTTTGGTTGCTCCAACATTGGCCGATGAAACAATGGATAGAATTGAAAAAACCGGCAAGCTCAAAGTCGGCTTCCGCGAAGGTTCAATACCCTTTGCCTATGTGGATCCCAAAGTTGGGAAACATGTCGGTTTTTCTGTGGACATGGCTCAGTTGCTGGCAGAAAATTTGAGTAAGCATTTCGGCAAGACTATCGAAATCGAACCTTTCACCGTCACGCCAAAGACCCGTATTCCTATGGTCGCCAACGGCACCATTGATGTCGAGATGGGATCAACAACTTACACCGCTCAGCGTGAAGAAAGTGTGGATTTCAGCTTGATCTTTTTCTTCTCGGAGACCACGTTTTTGGTACCCAAAGACGCCAATATTAAGACTCTTCAAGATTTGAACGGTAAGCGCATCGGCGGCGCACGTGGAACAACCAACTTAAAGGCGGTTGAGGACCTGGCTAAGGAAGGCAAGTTCAAACCTGCGGAAATCGTCGTTGTCGAAACCCACCCCCAGGGTATGCTTGCTCTCAAAAGCGGTAAAATAGACGCTTACACCACCGACCGAAGTCTCCTTGAAGGCTTGCGCATGAAGGATGCGGATCCGAGCAAATGGATGACCGTCGATTTTGCGATTGCCTACGAGCCTTACGCTTACATCATGCGGGAATGCAACTCTGATTTTCGCGACTTTGTAAACAATACGATCCTCTGGTCGATTAAAACCGGCAAATTCTTCGAACTTTATGAAAAATGGATGGGTCCCAATGGTCCTGTTCCCATCAAGATGTCGCCTGCCTACAAACAGTATCTTGAGATGATCGTGTATCCGATCGAAGATGGCTGGTGGAAGGCTCAATAGGTTATAAACCATCCTTTCTTATCGCTGACAATTGGACGCGCTTAGCTTCGGGGACACTCAAAAGTCCCCCTTTCGCAAAGGGGGATTTTAAATAAGAATCAGCAGGTTGAAAAATCCCCCCTAACCCCCCTTTAGGAAAAGGGGGGGACCAAATCGCTGACTCCCTGTTGTTGCTGGCAAATTGTAATGCCAATGAAAACAGATACTTTCCAAAAGCGCGGGGTCAAGTGTGTCTAACTGTCAGCCCTTAAACAAAGGGGGTAACCGACCCGCTAATTCAGCAGCATTGCCCTCGAGGGGGAGAGGAATTGTGGGTTTCCGGACGGGCACTAACTTCAACCGAGCCTGACGACTGGGAGAAATTTCAATGGGGCTGGCCTACAAGTTCGACTGGAGCGTCCTGTGGCGACAGCCCTATGGAATGTGGCTGCTCAAGGGACTGGGATTAACCATTGTCATCGGTCTCTCCGCATGGGTCATCGCTTTGAGTCTAGGTATTGTAATCGGTACCCTGCGGGTCACTCAATATCGACTTGTCCGTTTTGTGAGCACCACATATGTTGAAGTCTTTCGCAATATCCCTCTCATTGTGCAATTGTTCTTCTGGTACTATGCCGGACCGATGCTTTTCGGCGAGACCTTGTCTCGCGAGATCAACCATATTTCAGGACTGAATTTTTACGTAGCCATTATCGGTCTGGGTCTTTACACCTCTTCCCGGATAGCAGAACATATGCGGGCCGGATTCGCCTCGATAGGTCGAGACCAGTATCAAGCAGTTCTCTCGACCGGCATGACCCGGGTGCAGATGTATCGGTATGTGATCATCCCCTATGCCTTGAGGTTGATCATCCCACCTATTACGACCGAGTTCCTCACCATTTTCAAAAACACTTCCGTGGCCATGACTATTGGGGTGGCCGAGCTCACTTTCCAAAGCTATCAAATTGATGCAGAGACCTTTCACGGTCTGGAAGCGACTACTGGCGCCATGATCATCTACCTGTTTCTAGGTTTGGGCGTGGTCAAATTTATGGGATTGATCGAATCCAGAGTTAGAATTCGCGGTTTGGTGGGGAGATAGATCATGTTCGATGCCGTTTGGGGAAATCTGTCCTATCTGATGGGGGGCTTGTGGGTAACCGCAAAGTTGGCTTTTTTTGCTCTGACCGGCGGTATTTTTCTCGGAATTTTGGTCGGTCTTGCCAGGATTTCAAAGAGGAAATGGATCTACTATCCTATTACCATTTACGTTAACTTTCTGCGGAATATCCCGCTCATCCTGGTCATCTTTTGGTTCTACTTTGTAATGCCCATCATTATCGGCCGATCAATCGATCCTTTCCCGTCGGCAGTTGTTTCCTTCATCGTTTTTGAAGCAACTTACTTTGGAGAAATATTCCGTGCCGGCTATCAAACCATCAGTACGGATTTGGTAAACGCCTCCTATTCGACCGGAATGACCTACTTCAAGACAGCCCGCTACATCACGGTACCCATCGCATTTCGCAGGATGCTGCCGAGTCTTATCACCCAGTCAATCGTGACCTTTCAGGACACCAGCCTGGCATTTGTCATCGGTTTACCCGAGTTTGTTCGACGCGCCTCTATTGTTGACAATCTGGAAGTGGCATCCATCCAATTATTCGGCTTTGTCGGCATTGTTTTTTTCATTATTTGCTTTATAGGCTCGCGCATAAGCCGTCATTATGAAGAAAAAGGCAGGAAGGCCAATATCCTATGATTGAAATTAAGAATGTCAGCAAGTGGTTCGATGATTTTCGGGTTTTGACCGATATCAACGAGACCATCAACCGTGGACAGACTGTTGTGATCTGCGGTCCGAGCGGGTCTGGAAAAAGTACATTGCTGCGCTGTGTCAACGGATTAGAACCCTATCAGCAAGGTGAAATAATCGTCGACGGGACTTCCCTGAATGCCCCGAAGGTCAATCTCTACAAACTGAGGGAAAAGATCGGCATGGTTTTTCAGCGCTTCGAACTTTATCCACATATGACCGCGTTGCAGAACATCACCCTCGCACCCACGAAAGTACGCAAGTGGTCACAAAAGAGAGCCGCACAAAAAGGTATGGAGCTACTGGAACGTGTGGGTATTCCGGATAAGGCCGATGCCTATCCTGCCAATCTGTCGGGCGGTCAGCAGCAGCGTGTGGCCATTGCGCGATCTCTGGCAATGGAGCCGGAATACATGATGTTCGATGAGCCCACTTCGGCTTTGGATCCGGAGATGATTAAAGAAGTTTTGGATGTCATGATCGACCTGGCCAGGGAAGGCATGACAATGCTTTGCGTCACCCATGAAATGGGTTTTGCCCGGGAGGTGGCAGACGAGATCATTTTTATGGATGGGGGGCGAATCGTGGAGCGCGGCACTTACAATGAGTTCTTCACCAATCCTAAAACCCAGCGGGCCAAGGAGTTTCTGAGCCAGATTCTTGCCTGACGAAAAATCCAGCAACCAAAGAAGATCGGTCATTATGATTATGAATGAGAAGGTGGTAGGCATTTTGGGGGGAATGGGCCCGGAAGCCACTCTGGACTGTTTTGCCAAGATTATCAAAAATACGCCTGCCCAGAGAGATCAAGACCATCTGCGGGTCATCATCGACTGCAACCCAAAGGTGCCGGATCGGACCTCTGCCATCCTCGGCACGGGAGAGTCACCCGTCGATCAAATGGTGAAAAGCGGACATGCCCTTGAGCGCGCGGGTGCAGACTTCATAATCATTCCTTGCGTTTCGGCTCATATGTTTTTAGACGATTTTCAGCGGCAGATTGACCGGCCGGTGCTTTCCATATTCGATGCAGTGGTTGAGACAATAGAAAAGGATTTCCCAGCAGTCAACTCGGTGGGACTAATGGCTACGACCGGCACGGTGAGAGGGGGATTGTTTCAGAAAAGACTGAGCAACGCGTCGATTGATTCACTGGTGCCTTCCCAAAAGGACCAAGAACGGGTCATGACGGCTATTTATGATATCAAGAGCAGTCATCCAAAGCGATCGCGGGCTGCCGTCAGTGCAGATCTCATCAATGTGGCCGAAACGCTCATTGCCGCGGGAGCCCAAGGAATCATCGCGGGGTGTACCGAAATTCCCTTGGCATTGAATCAAGACGACCTGGCCGTGCCGTATTTTGATTCTTTAGTTCTTTTGGCACGTGCCGCAATTGTCAGGGCCGGGCGCGAACCGGTCTCTCTACCATGACCGGAGCGTCAGTCCGAACCAAAGGAACATGTTCACCACGAAAACAATGAATTAAGGAAACACGAAATCTTCCTTTTCGGGCTTTCATTCTTCCGCGTTTTCGTGATTAAAATTGAGCAGTTAGTATCATGGAAGGAGAATAAAATGAACCTCGCACGTTTTCCGCGCAGACGCTATACTCAAGGACAAACCCCCATTGAATACCTTGCTAACATTAGTGAAAAACTGGATGGGCCCAGGATCTACATGAAACGAGATGACCTTCTGGGTGGGGCCGGAGGCGGCAACAAGACCCGCAAGCTTGAATTCGTCGTCGCCGAAGCCCTGGCCCAAGGAGCGGACACTCTTATCACCTGTGGTGCAATCCAGTCCAACCACTGCCGGTTAACCCTGTCGGCTGCGGTCAAAGAAGGACTCAAGTGCAGGCTGGTTCTCGAAGAGAGGGTAGCGAAAAGCTACAAGCCGGATGCGAGCGGCAATAATTTTCTGTATCACCTGCTGGGAGTCGAACAAATTAAGGTGGTACCAGGCGGATCGGACATGATGGGAGAGATGCAGACTGTGGCAGATGAATTGGCTTCCGACGGGCGCAAAGGATATGTCATCCCGGGAGGAGCTTCCAACCCGCTCGGTGCCCTTGGTTACGTTTCCTGCGCAATGGAGATTCTATCCCAAACTTTTGATATGGGCTTAACCATCGATCACGTGATTTGCGCGAGCGGAAGCGCCGGGACTCATGCCGGATTGGTGACGGGATTCCGCGGAACCAATAGCAACGTTCCCGTTATTGGAATCAACGTAAGCCGAACCAGGGAAGCCCAGGAAGAAGTGGTTTACGAACTCGTCGGCAATACTGCCGCCTTCCTGGGAATCAAAGACGACATTCCTCGAGAAACCGTGCTTTGTTTTGGAGACTACGTCGGACCAGGCTACTCGCTTCCCACCCCGAGCATGATTGAGGCCGTCAATATGGTAGCTAAAACTGAAGCCGTCCTGTTGGACCCGGTATATACCGGAAAAGCTATGGCGGGCTTAATTGACCTGGTGCGCAAAGGATATTTTAAAAAGGATGAAAATGTCCTTTTTCTCCACACGGGTGGCTCACCAGCGCTTTATGCCTATCAAGAAACCCTCTTGGGCTGAGCAGTGGGTGTTCACAAATCTGTTTTGCTTGCAGCAGATGTATTCAAGATCGTCCTTGAGGGGCAAAGAATTACCGATGCGGGCCAGCTAGTTCTCATCTGAAAACCCTGCGGCACACGGCTTTAGCCCTGCTGGCACAGGCAGCCCTAAGGGCTGAGCTACACGAGAAGAGGATTTTTTGGACGAACATTAGTTACAAGCAGGACTTCAAACACATGGAAGAGAAGATCAAGATTATACAGTATGGCATTGGGCCAATCGGCCTCAAAGTATTTGGCTATCTCAAAAACAAACCAGGCATTCAAATCGTAGGAGCTATCGATGTAGATCCACACAAAAAAGGGGTCGATCTTGCTGAGCTGGCCGGTCTAGAGGCACCGATTGGGGTTAAGGTGAATGGTGATGCCACCGCAGTTCTAAACGAGGTAGATGCCGATGTTGTTATTTTGACAACCACTTCAACCCTTAAAAGCATACAGCCGCAGATAGCTGAAATCGTATCTGCTCGGAAGCATGTGGTCTCCAGTTGTGAAGAACTCGTCTATCCCTGGGTCACACACCCGGACATAGCCGAAGAACTGGACTCCGCAGCCAAAAAGCACAATGTGTCGATCCTCAGCACAGGGGTTAATCCCGGCTTCCTCATGGACTACCTGCCTCTCGTCGTCACCGGCATTTCTCAACGGGTCGACAAAGTGACCATCGAACGCATTCAGGATGCTCAATTCAGGAGAGTACCGTTCCAAAGGAAGATCGGGGCCGGATTGCTCGTCGATGAATTCAATGAAAGAGTGGAAAACGGGGTCCTACGCCATGTCGGCTTGGTGGAGTCCATACATCTGCTCGCTTGCGGGCTGGGTTGGAAGCTCGATCGAGCGGAAGACTCCATCGCACCCGTGATTGCCTCTAAGCAGGTGAACACTCCCGATCTTTCCGTCAAGCCAGGTATGGCCGCTGGAGTTCGACAAGTAGGCCGTGGCTTCATTCAAGGCAAAGAGGTCATCTCCTTGATATTCCAGGCTACCATGGGTGAGGCCGATCCGAGGGATCGAGTCTGTATTGAGGGCAGCCCCGATATTGATTTAACCTTCAAGAATGGAGTCAATGGCGACATTGCCACAACGGCCATTATTGTTAATGCTATCCCAACTGTACTCAAAGCTGCTTCAGGCCTAAGAACGATGGCCGATGTCGGCCTCATATCCTGCTGGCGATGAATGGATAACGGAATAAGTAGATGAAATAATATAATCCTGGATTCAGCTAGGAGGTAATCGTGCCCGATTTGAGCGGCCAGGCGATCTTGGCAATTATCGAAGAAATTTGTTCCTTTGGACCGCGCTGGATGGGATCGGAGGGAGCGGCTAAGGCCAGGGACTTCATCTTTGACCAATTCAGGATGAACGGGTTGACGCCGTCGCTGCAACCTTTTAAGTACTTGTCTTACACTCCAGGCCAGACAGTCCTGCTAGTCGAAGGCCACAAATTGGCGTGCGAACCCATAGCTCTCTCCCGCTCTACTGCCGCTT
>Ga0210125_1000118_pt1 | contig 14477 bp, 12 predicted proteins | sample RushMan_CattailN_FD_185555 | JGI IMG/M metagenome (GOLD analysis project Ga0210125, IMG submission 185555) | Wetland microbial communities from San Francisco Bay, California, USA, that impact long-term carbon sequestration -... | ecosystem: Environmental > Aquatic > Marine > Wetlands ...
AAAAGGACTTGGGACTCCTGCCAACTTCTGGATTTTGCCCGTGTTGCAGGCGGGCACAACTTCCGTGGAGATCGCTGGCAGCGGGTCAGGCACCGCTGGCAGCGCAAGTTTCTGTATCTGTACAGGCAATTCGGACGTCCCTATTGTACCGGCTGCGGCCGCTGTAGCCGAGCCTGCACAGCAGACATAAACATCCTGGACGTCATCAATCAGCTTATCGAGGCTGCCCAACAGGAGGCCGCAGATGCTTGAAGGCAGGCGGAATGAATCGGTTCCGGAAAATACGGTTTATTATCGGCCGGGGCTGGCGGAAGTATTGCGAGTGGACAAGAGATCATGGGAAGTGCTCCTCGAGTTAGAAATGGCCGGTGGTCCTCTTGCATACCAGCCGGGGCAGTTTGTGCAGGTATCGGTGTTCGGCTACGGGGAAATTCCCATTTCCATTTGTTCGTCTCCAACTCGCAACAAAAGCTTCGAAATATGTGTTCGGCCTGTGGGAAATGTAAGTCGGGCGCTTTATGAACTTTCCGTGGGTGACAGGATCGGAGTGAGGGGACCATATGGACACGGGTTCCCCGTTGCTGAAATGAAGGATCGGGATGTTCTCGTGATCGCAGGGGGCATTGGGCTTGCCCCGTTGAGGTCCCTTATCCACTATGTGCGGGACAACCGGGCAGAGTACAGACGTCTTGCCGTCATCTATGGAGCTCGAACGCCTGCATACATCCTCTTCGAAAACGATGTGAAGAGGTGGTCGGAGGACCCGGGCATAGAGTATCTCGTAACCGTAAATAAAGCCGATGAAGGGTGGCGCGGCAGGACTGGGCAGGTAACCGAGCCGCTTCGGGAGCTGAAGCTCGACCGCGACCGGACAATCGCCGCGGTGGTGGGACCGCCGGTTATGTACCGGTTTGTCGCTATGGAACTGTTCAACAAGGGAATGAGCGCAGAGCAAATCTATTTTTCTTTAGAGAGACACTTCAAATGCGGCATCGGCAAATGCGGGCATTGCCAGTTGAACGATCTCTATGTTTGCCAGCACGGCCCCGTCTTCCCCTTGTCGGAATTGCTCGGGCGCACTGAAGCTATTGAAGCATGGGCTCCGGAAAAGGATCAGGATTAACTCCATTGAAAGGAGATTTAATGAACACGGCAAAGCGGCGCATCGCTTTCTTCGACTTTGCATGCTGCGAGGGATGTCAATTGACCGTGCTGCAGATGGAAGAGAAGCTTCTACATATGCTGGAACACGTGGAGGTAGTGGCATGGCGCGAGGTGATGACCGGGGAAGAGGATAGCTACGAGATCGCCTTTTGTGAGGGCAGTATAACTCGGCAACAAGATATAGATCGCATTAAACGAATTCGGAACAATGCGGATATTCTTGTGTCACTTGGAGCCTGCGCAAGCATTGGCTGCCACAACGCACTGAAGAATAAGTGGAATATGGACGAGGTTTCGGAAATGGTTTATGGCAGTGGGGCAGCCTTTTTCGAAACGATTCCGGCACGTCCTATCAGCAGCGTGGTCGCGGTCGACTATCAGGTCCATGGATGCCCGGTAAGTCTATCCGAGTTCGAAACCGTCTTTAAGCATATCCTGACGGGGCAGACGTACGATCCTCCAAATCAGCCCGTGTGTGTTGAGTGCAAGCTGAACGATAATGTGTGCGTGTATGAGAAAGGTATTCTCTGCTTGGGACCGGTGACCCGCTGCGGCTGCAATGCCATTTGTACCGGCTATGGAGATGCATGTCACGGCTGCCGTGGCTTGATCGACGAAGCAAATCTGGGCGCCGCGCGAAAAGTGCTCACCCGCGATCGCCTGCATCCGATCATGGCGGCAGTTGCAAAAACGAACCGGCTGACGGATGAGGAAATTCGCAGCAAATTTTCAGTTTACAATAACTGGCCCGAACTAACGCGAGAGGAGATGCACGCTTATGGCAAGAAACGCGAACATTAAAGTCCACCATATGACTCGCGTGGAAGGGCATGGCGACATTGTCGTTGAAATTCGTGAGGGGAAGCTCGAACGAATAAGGTTTGCCGTAGTTGAGGCGCCGCGTTTTTTTGAAGCCTTTCTGAGGGGGCAGGGCTTTGATGAAGTCACCCATACGGCTTCTCGCATCTGTGGAATTTGCGCCGTGAGCCACAAGTGTGCTGCTCTAAAGGCTACGGAAGCCGCTCTGGGTGTTGAGGTCAGCGATCAGACGCAGCTCCTGCGGCGGCTCGCCTTTCATGGGGAGATTATAAGCAGCCACATATTGCATATTTATTTTCTGGCGGCTCCGGATTTTCTCGGGATTCCAAGCGCTTTTCCTTTGATCGAATCGAATCGCGAGTTGGTATTACAAGCGATGCGCTTGAAAAAGCTGGGATATGACTTGAGCGCCATGGTAGGAGGGCGGCACACCCACCCGGTAGCGATGCAGGTCGGTGGTTTCAGCTTTGTTCATGCTGAAGATGCTCTGACGGCTATGAAAGATCGCCTGTCGAGGGCAATTGAAGATATCAAAGAGACAGTGCGGTTTTTCAAGTCGATAGAACTGCCGCGGTTCGAACAAGAAACGGACTATGTTTCACTGAAACATCCGGATCATTATGCTTTTTATGACGGCGATATTTTTTCGAGCAAAGATGAAACGGTGCCCGTAATCCAGTATCGTGACGTCATCGAAGAACACGTTGTCCCTTACTCAACCGCCAAGCATGCAAGCTGGAAAGGTTCCCGGTATATGGTGGGAGCTTTGGCGCGCGTTAACAACAACTCCGATCGACTCATGCCGCTGGCCAAAGAAGCAGCCCGGGACTTGGGCCTCGATGTGCCGTGCTTCAATCCTTTCATGAATACCATTGCCCAGATTGTGGAATGCGCCCACTGCGTAGAGGATGGTATCGAAATTATCGAGAGAATTCTAGCTAGCGGCATCAAAGCGGATGCCGAGCGGGCGCAAGTAAAGGTGCGCTCCGGGATCGGTATCGGTGCGGTGGAAGCACCTCGCGGCATCCTGTTTCACGAGTACGAATACGATCAAGCGGGGAAGTGCCTCTCCGCAAACCACGTGATTCCCACCGCACAGAACCTGGTAAATCTTGAAGCGGATATGCGCGCCTTCGCTCCCCGCTTCATCGATGCGGAAGAGAAAGAAATCGCATATCAACTCGAGATGCTTGCCCGAGCTTATGATCCGTGTATTTCATGTTCTACCCATGTAGTCAGGCTGTAAGATGAGCCCGGATATTCGACATCCTTACGGAGGTATTTTTGTCTATCGAAGACTTGTATTTGGGCTGCCCAAAGGGGCCGCGTTTTGCACAGATAGTCGCGGAAAAAGCTTTCTACTTTGAACATAGCGGAGACCCACAAGCCTTTTCAATGGCGCGCAGCAAAGCGGTTTTGTGGACCTCGCCGGCAAAATGAACCGGGCTTTTGCCGTAGAGTGGGTCCCAACCGGCCGGATCTGCCGAACAAAAGTATTGAGTTTCCAAACCAAGCCGAACCGCAGCCTCTTCGACCGGCCACCCCACAATTCTAGCCGCGGCTTCCCAACTCGCACCGCATGGGGCCCCACGAATGACCTCCACTCGAGCAATCTTGCCGGCGGAGATTTCCACCGCATATTCCGGGGCACCGAATTTTTCTCCGTAGATTCCCAAGCAGACCTGCCTGGAGAGGCCGCATCAGGTCGGAGGCGCGATGGCCCATTTGACTCTATGTTTCTTGCCTGAAGCAACAATGGGGATATTCAGAAAGTGGCAAAGTTTTGCCAAATCATGGGAAACATCCGGATGTTTTAGGAAGTCCAGCACTAAATCAGCATCTAGGCTCGTCGGCAGATAATCTTCCGTGTCATCGAGGATCGGGGGTAAGGGAGTATCGATGGATATAATCTCCAACTCAAACAGCCTGGCGCTGTATTTTTCCAGACCCTGGATTTTTTTTTCGCCGCTGCCGTTTTGTTGGAAAACGATAATTTTTTGCCGGACAGTATTCGTTTCGCTGTTGCCCGCGCTCGCATGCTCATCAATTTTACTGCAACTAAGCATATGAAATCCTTTAAGAGTTATCAATTATACAATTTTCTTGATCCGAACGGTTTCATACCATTCTTACCAAATTAACCTGCGGATATCAAAGAGACGATTTTCTCTGCTGTGCTCCCTTAACTACTGCGTACTTCAAATACACGAGATCCTCCCCGATCCTCTCCACTGCCTGTAATTTCAGATTCAGGGAAACCTCCTCGGAAAACAAAGAAATGCCGTGACCGAAAATTATGGGCGATATAGTAACAACGATCTCATCAATGAGATTTTCCTCTGCGAACAGAGAATTTACCAGAGAGCCTCCCGCCAAGATAGCCTCTGAATAGCCTTCCTTTTCCAACATTCTAAGGACATCCGTGGGTTTTTTGTGCGTAAAAATCAGATTATTTTGATGCGACTCCCTATTTTTGTTGCGGGTCATGATGACATTCTTGCGGCCCGGCAGAGGAACTCCAAAGGTATCGAAGGTCTTCGAACCCATGATGACAACTCCTGCCTTCCTGCTAATTGCAGCAAAAAGCTTCTTGTCTTCTTTGCCCGTCCAATCGGGAAAATGATCCGGGGCCTTGCCGATCTTGCCGTCCAGAGTCAGGGCCATCACTAGAGTCACTTTCATGTTCCACCTCGTCAAAGCTAAGTTGAGCGCAACCAAGCTCAATCCCACCTGCCAACCAAGAGTCCCCGATTTGCCTCACCGATTTTATTCAGTATACAAAAGGATATGTGTCTTTACGGCGCATGGCCCCAGCGCTTTCATCTTTTACTCTCTCCTTTCCAAATAAATTGCACCGCCTAGCCGGCTGTCATCCGCAAAAGCCGGATTCTTCTCCTCTTTGAACTGTTAAACTGCTTATAGGGATTCAATGCAGGAGAATAAATAGGGTGGACTCCCTATTTTTCCTGTGCGGATGGTGTATTTATTGAAGCAACGTCGGAGCGATACGACTGCAACAGCACGGTTTTACATTAGCGGGTATCTGCTATATTATCACGGCCTTGAATATGTACATTTGGTCGGGTGCAACGCTTGTGTTGCGATTCATGAATCCAGGTGCGTTAAGATGAGAATCCTTGTCGTTGAAGACGAAAAAAAGGTCGCCAACTTTATCAAAAAGGGGTTGGAAGAAGAGGGTTACGCGGTGGATGTGGCGTCCGATGGCGAGATCGGTCTGCAGATGGCGCTGGATGGCATTCACGACCTGCTGCTGCTCGATATCCATCTTCCCAAGAAGAACGGCCTGCAGGTGCTTAAGGAAATTCGCCGACAAAAGATAGTTACTCCCGTACTGCTCCTCACAGTCAGGGCAACCATCGAGGACAAAGTCTTGGGTCTGGATTCCGGAGCCGACGATTACTTGACCAAACCGTTTGCCTTCCAGGAACTTCTCGCCAGAGCCAGAGCGCTGCTCAGACGTCAGAGTGAAAGTAAGGAGACGCTGCTCAAGATTGCGGACCTCAGCGTGGACCCTGTTCATCGAGTCGTTAGGAGGGGCGCGGAGCAAATTGATTTGACGGCCAAGGAGTTCTCCCTGCTGCATTACTTCATACGGAATCCGGGGCGTGTCCTGACCAGGACCATGATCGCCGAGCACGTGTGGGACTATGATTTTGACTCCATGACAAATGTCATCGACGTCTATGTGAACTACCTTCGCAAGAAAATCGACTCCGGCCGCCAACCGAAACTGATCCACACGGTCCGCGGAGTCGGCTACGTTCTAAAAATGGAGTAGAGATTGCTTTTCAAAAGCATTAGAAATCGCCTTACGGCGTGGTATGTCGGGCTGCTCACCATTGCCTTCATCATCCTTGGAAGTGCGGCATACGAGCTCCTCTCCTACAGCCTCAATCAGGAAATGGACAATACCCTGGGAAGCGTGGCCAAAGTCCTGGCCGAGCGGGCGAGCGGAGAATCGGGGACTTTCTTTCCTTCGGAAGTGGATGAAATTTTTCGACGTTTTTTCGGTTTCTCGCCGATCCATCGATACTTCCGAATGCTCAGCCCTCTCGGAAACCGGGAGGCAGGCGAAGCCGGTCACGCCTCTGAAACATTGCCTCTCAGCAAAAGAGCCCTGGAAAATGCGGCACGGGGATTGTCCACCTTTGAGACCGTACAAGGTCCCTACCAATACCCGGTGCGACTTTTAACCATGCCGATCATGAAGGCGAACCGACTCTCAAATATCATCCAGGTCGGAATTCCGCTGGAAAGCTTGCAGAAAACGCTGATTCGCTATCTGCTGGTGATGGCGGCGCTGCTCCCCGCGGTCCTGCTTGTAGCCGCATTCGGCGGATGGTTTCTGGTACGAAGAGCACTGCAGCCGGTGGATCGGATGACAAAAGCCGCCGGTCGAATCAGCGCCGAACATATTGCCGAGCGCGTGGAGGAAACGAACGCCGGCGACGAATTGGATCGTTTGGCAAAGACCTTTAATCGAATGCTCGTCAGATTGGATACGGCTTTCAACCAAGTCCGACAGTTCAGCGCCAACGCATCGCACGAGTTACAAACCCCTTTGACTATTCTTAGAGGGGAACTCGAAGTCGCTCTTCGATCGTCCAGGAGTCCCGAAGAGTATGAGGAAACTATAAAAAGTGCACTTGAAGAGATTGATAAAATTTCGCAGTTAGTGGATGGGATGTTGATGCTGTCACGCGCGGAGGCAGGCGTCTTGAAATTCGACCGGCGACCGGTCGACCTTGGCCGGCTGGTTGAAGAGGTCTACTGGCGCCTGAAAGTATTAGCCGAAGCAAAGTCGGTCGATCTATCGCTGGGTGAGTTGGAGTCGGTGGTGGTCAACGGGGACCCGGAACGACTTCGGCAACTGCTGATCAACATCATTGAAAACGGCGTCAAGTACACAGGCGCGGGAGGCCGTGTTACGGTTTCGTTGACGAAAGAAGACCACCGGGCGGTCTTGGAGATCTCCGATACCGGAAGCGGAATTGCCGAACAAGAATACGAGAAGATCTTCCAGCCATTCTATCGCACCCATGAGGCTTTGCCGGAAAAAGGCGCGGGATTGGGCTTGTCGATTGCACGTTCTATCACTCTGGCTCATCATGGTCGGATCGAAATCGAGAGCTCACCAGGCCGCGGAAGCACTTTTCGAATCGTCTTGCCGGTTGATCGCCCCAAGGTCAATGAGGCGATATCCTAAAATTTTGATACCAGGTAACGGGTGATGGCAAAATGTTTCCTTATGCCACGGCGGCGACGTCGGAATTACGAATTGGACTCCACTGGAATCAAATCAATAGATTAGGTGAGACAAATATGGACTTTTGATGGAGATGTTTGCAGTACGGATTTTATCAGCGGATTCGTTAGGTAGGATGTGCCATTTCTTGGTTTGGATGCTGATAAACGTTTCTTGTCTAACCTTCTGCCTCGTTTGGATTCCTCTATTAATGGTCATGCTCATGCGGTACTAGCTTCAACCAAAAAGCCAGAAAACTCTTCCTGAAAGAGGTGCTCGAAAAATGCACACTGCTCAGATTTCAGACAAAACCCTGGATCTCCAGCCATTGAAAAAGTTTAATTCTCTCAAGTAGTTGTTGTTCAACTGAGAGATCCTGGTTATAAACTTAATGATCGTGTTAAAAATTGAGACACCCTCGCATAGGGGATTTTATGCAAACGATTTTAAGCATTTTTTCAAATAAACAAAACATCCTTGTCCTCTTCTCAGTGTTCCTTTTGCTTTCATTCCAGGCATGCAGTCGTGAAAATGACTCCAAGGTCATAGATTTCAATAAAAAGATCCCGGAGACGCACTCACTTGTTCACATGTCGAGCAACATTCCTCTGAAGTTTGCCGTCGGTGCCATGATTTCCCCTAAAGCGACATTTGTGCATTACCGTGAACTGCTCGATTATATTGGTAAGGAATTGGACCGGCCGGCTCAACTTGTACAACGTAAAACCTACAGTGAAATCAATGAGCTTCTGGGTGAAGGTGAGATCGATCTGGCCTTCATCTGTTCGGGGCCGTATTTAGCGGGAAAAGATAAGCAGGGATTCGTAGCGGTGGCCACCCCGCTGATTCGAGGCAGCGACCGTTATCAATCCTATCTAATTGTCAACCGGAGTTCCACCTTTCGAGAATTGAAAGATCTGAAAGGCGGAGTGTTCGCTTTTACCGATCCGGACTCCCTCACGGGAAAAATCATTCCGGCCGTATGGCTAGCGGAAATGGGGGAAACACCGGAGGCATTCTTCAGCAAAGTAATTTACACCTACAGCCATGACAATTCGATATTGGCTGTTGCCAAAGGCCTTGTGGATGGAGCGGCTGTCGATAGCCTTGTCTGGGACTACTTTCAAGAAACAGACCCCAAATGGACGTCTATGACGCGCATCATTAAGAAATCGGATCCTTATGGTATACCCCCCCTGGTGGTCTCAAGAAACCTTCCCGACAAGTTGAAAGAACGCCTTGAACAGATCCTCTTTTCCATGCATCAAAACCCGGATGGAAAGAAGATTCTGGCCGGGCTCATGATCGATCGCTTTACCGCCCCGAATGAGCAATGGTACGAGGCCATACGACAGATCGAAGACCAATCGAATCATTTGACAAGGCAGCGCCATGCGACCCAAGACGCTCAAAAGTAAATTGTTGATCGGGGTTATTGCCCTCGTTCTCTCCAGTGGCTTACTCATTTCAATTTTGGTTACACAACGCTACAGTCGTAGTCTTTCCGACGCAATAGCCGCCCAGGCTAAATATCTGAGTGATGCGGTTGCCCATCAAGCCGCCGACCTCATTTTGACCAATGACCTGGTTGCCTTGCAGAAAATGCTCGACCAGCAACTCTCAAGCAACCCCGCGCTGTCCTATCTATTCGTCATTAAGGATGGGCAGGTGCTGGCCCACACATTTAAAGGCGGCATACCCGCCGATCTTATCCCGGCAAACACGCCAGGCCCTGAGCTTGGATCGCATATGCAGCAGATCGCTTCAGAATCGGGAGATCATTATATCGACATAGCTCTTCCGATTTTCGAAAGCAAGGCGGGTACGTTGCGGCTGGGATTTTCTGAAGAACCATATCGACAACAAGTGAGCAGGCTGCGCATGCAAATGGCTCTACTAACCGGCGTCGTGCTGTTATTGGCTTTGACCGGCTGTCTGCTGTTCGTGAAGCAGATTACCGGTCCACTGACCGAACTTTCTCGGGTTGTGGATAGCGTCGATCAAGGCGAGCTTGATGCGCGGGTAAAGGTGCGGGGAGAGGATGAAGTGGCCGTTTTGGCTGCTTCATTTAACCATATGGTGGGGCGCCTCCAAGTTTACACCACACGACTTGAAGACCAGACGATGGAACTGGAGCGCGCCCATAGTCAGACCCGCACTGTTTGCGGACTAGTGCAAGAAATTGGTGCATTGCAGACTTTGCAGGAAATCGGGACCTTTCTCGTCGAAAAACTGAGCTCCATCGTCTCTTGCCGCGACATGTCCCTCATTGTGCGCAACGACAGCAGCAACACAGCCTTTTTGTTGTCTAGAAATGACACCAAGATCCTAAACGATCCGGACATCATTAAGAATATTTCGAGTTTACTTGAGGAATCGGGTCCTAACGCTGAGCCAAAGTTCAGCGGCAAACCTGTTTTAGATGAGGTCTTCCTGCCAAAAAACGTTAAGGCTGCCAACCGACAGACCTTTCTCCCCCTTTTCCACCAGGGTCAGCCCTTTGGCGGACTCTTCATGAATTGCTCCGGCAATCCTTCCTGCAATGCTGATGAGCTTAAAATGGTTGCTGTGATGTTGAACCAGTCGGCACCGGTCATAAAGCGGGCCGTTCTCCATGAGGAAAAGATTCGTGATCTGCAAAGCCGTCTTGAAACGTCCGCGGAATTCCATGGCATTGTTGCCAAGGACCCGAAGATGCAGGTGATCTTTCGACTGATCGAGGATATTGCGCCCACGGATGCCAATGTCCTGATTCAAGGAGAGAGCGGCACAGGCAAGGAACTGGTGGCCAGAGCCATCCATCAACTGAGCCCGCGACACAACAAGCCGTTTGTTGTCATCAACTGTTCCGCCTATCCATCAAGTTTGCTCGAAAGCGAGCTTTTTGGTCACGAAAAAGGTGCCTTTACCGGTGCCATTCGCCTGAAATCCGGCCGTTTTGAGCTGGCTGACGGCGGCACTGTTTTTTTGGATGAAGTCGGCGAAATTTCTTCGTCGGCTCAGATCAAGCTGCTTCGAGTGCTGCAGACCCAGGAGTTCGAGCGGGTTGGAGGCGAAAAAACGATCACAGTGGATGTACGTATATTGGCTGCGACCAACAAAAATTTGCTGGATGAGGTCAAGAAGGGTGATTTCCGGGAAGATCTCTATTATCGTCTCAGCGTGATTCCGGTCTTTTTGCCCGCGCTGCGTGAACGCCGCAATGACATTCCACTTTTGGCCGGCCATTTTCTCCAACATTTTGCTGCCGCTCACGGCAAACGCATTGAATCGCTCACGACTGAAGCGATGAGGTTTTTGCTGGCCCATCCCTGGCCCGGCAATGTGCGGGAGCTGGAAAACACTATCGAGCACGCCGTGGCGCTCGCTAAGAATCCTCATATTGAACCGGCGGATTTGCCCGCAGCCTTGCGGTCTTCCTACTCCGATTCGGTGCTGGCAAACGAGAAGCCGCCGACCATTGCCGAACATGAAAGCGACCTTCTAAAAAGGGTCTTGGACGAATGCGGCTGGAACAAGAAGGAAACCGCCCGGCGCCTCGGCATCAGTCGTAACACCCTCTATAACAAAATAAAAAGATACGGCATCAAGCAACCTTGAGTCGTGCTTCCAAGGTCGCTCCTCTTCTTGTACCGGCGAGCTCGCTTGCCCGGCACTGATCCATCCTTTCTCTATGCCCCTCACACCGCCCATTCGTCCTGCAGCGTGTCATCACGACAATGATGTGTCCTAATATTTAACACAGATAAGTACTTGCTATCATAAAATAAAATTAAATAGGCCATAATCGTGTCCCTATTAATGACACCTTGGAGGGCGAATAACCGGCCAGCGATGTGATCCACCCCGCGGTTTTAGCGCGAAGTCAGCAACGGCACGCGAATTGCTCTTTCAATTGACCGGTAATTGCATATAGCGGCATGCCGGGGCAGGAGACTCGCGTGAAGAAAACATCGTTCGAACCTATCCTCGTTGCAAGTGGAAATCTTAAGGACTGCGGAGAACTTTGCAATGCTCTTAAAGATTTCAGCTATGAGACCGTTGCGGTGCACAGGGTGGAGCAGGTAGAACAGAGCATTCGAGCAAACGGGGTGCGGGTGGTTTTCCTCGACCTCGATTCTCTTCTTGTCGACAACCGATTTATAAAGACATTCAGGACACGCAATCCGCATGTTTCTATTTTTGCGATTTCCAGTCGCTTGCTTCATCCCGAATTGCAGGAGTCCATCAGCACGGAGATTTCAGCATGCCTGCGCAAACCGGTCGATTCGCAAGAGATGCTCTATCTGTTGCGCAGCATCTTCAAAAAAGAGCATGGTGCAAGGGATTCTCCCAAAAGGTGAGAAAAGAATGCTCGGGCTGGGATGTCTGAAATCTTTTAACTGGAGGCTATATCGATGGAAAAATCCAGAAAAACTGTCAGTCGGCGCGAATTTTTCCGGAAATTCGGCAAGCAAGTCGGTGGCGCGGGGGTCAGTGCTTTTCTTGTACAAGTTGCGCATCCGTCGCTTGCAGCGTCGAGCGCCACCAAGAAGTACGGGATGGTCATAGATACCAATCGCTGCATCGGCTGCCATGGCTGCACCATCGCCTGCATCAGCGAAAACAACGTACCCGACGGCTATTACCGAAGCTGGGTGAAGATCATGGAAAAAGGCAGCTACCCGGATGTGAGCACGCATTTTCTGCCGCGCCTTTGCAACAACTGTGAAGATGCTCCTTGTTTGAATCTGTGTCCCACCGGCGCAACCTATCGCACCAAACAAGATGGTGTGGTCCATGTTGATCGGCAGATCTGCGTGGGGTGCCGTATTTGTGTAGTTGCTTGCCCTTACGGCTCACGTTTTCTAAATCCCATCACACACACGGCGGATAAGTGCGATTTTTGCTATCACCGAATTACTCTTGGGCTGCAACCGGCATGTGTGGATGCCTGTACAGGCAAAGCGCGCATCTTCGGCGACCTGAACGATCCCGCAAGCGATGTTTCCCGATACCTGGAGAATCACTCCACTCAGAGATTGCGCGCGGATTTGGATACTCGGCCGAAGGTCCATTACGTGAATGCCGACGAGTATATCATGGGGCCTGACTATTCAAGGCTCCTGGCGGGGAGGTCCTCATGAACGAAAATATACAATATATATACTTTATACAGCATGGCGTAGCCTTGGGCTATTTGATCGCCTGGTATCTCTGGCTAATCTCTCTGGCCGAGGGCACTCATATCGTTGCCCACCTGAGCTGGTTGTACTATCGCACTGAGGACTATCGTCCGTTGGAAAAGGTGGGAACTTTTCAACCATTCATAATTTTAGCGTTGGTGCCGCTCTTCCTGGTGGTGGATCTCGGGCATCCGGAGCGTTTTTACACCATGTTTTACAATTGGAACTGGACCTCCCCGGTTGCATATGGTGTTTACATTATCAGTCTGTGCATGATTTCCTATGCGATCCACTCCTATTACCTGTTTCGACCCGAATTGATCCATCGAGCCAGGCAGAAGGGACCATTGCAGGGACTCTACCGACTGGCGGTTTTCAATCAGGTGGAAAGCGGCGATATCCGAGAAATCAGAAAGCGTCAGGAACGGCGCGAACGCTTCTGGGCGGGTGTGAGTCTGTTGTTCTCCTTTTTGGGCCTGATTTACCTGGGCATTCTTCTCTCCTCGTTCAAGGGGCGGGTGATGTGGCATTCTTCGGTGATGGTTTTCATCTTCTTCAGCTTTGGGGCCTGTTCGGGTTCGGCTTTCCTGATTCTGCTCACTCAACTGAAAAATTCTTTGGCTCACACGCCGCCAAAGGCACTCGCCGAGCAGCAGCGGTATCTCTCCGAGTTCGGCATCATTCTCAAATACTCGCTGGTAGCCCAGGCTGGGGTTTTCTTTGTCTACTTTGTACTGCTGCAATACACCGGCATAGGCGGAAAGCTGGCCAGTCAGGTTTTCTTTACAGGTCCTCGCGCCTTCCAATTCTGGTTCTTTCAGGTGGCCATCGGGCTCATCCTGCCCTTCGTCCTGGTGCTCTACAAAAAGATGCGGGAAAACGTGGTGGTTTCTTGCATCGCCGCCGTGGCCGCCATGGCCGGCACTTTGTTCGGGTGTGTGAACATATTCATCGGCGGCCAGATGCTTCCCATGACCAATTTCCGCTGGGAACATCTGCAGCCGGAGCCTGCAAAGATGACCTTCGGCATCATCACCATGGTGCTGATGTTTATTCTCTTTTTGATCACATACAAAATTCTTCCTTATGAAAACATCGAAGCGCAGGAGGGAGCGTCCTCATGAGTGCAACCAACAGAAGGAATTTCATAAAAGGAGCCATGGCGCTGTCCGGCCTCTTGATGACCGGAGGGTGCATGAGCGAGAGCCCAAAGCCGAAAAACTGGATCAGTGGCGCACCCAATCCGGATGCGGCTGAAGGAGCAAAAGTTGTACGAACGGTCTGCCTCGGCTGTCACAGTGCCTGCGGCTTGCAAGTCAAGGTAAAGGATGGGGTGGCGATAAAAATTGACGGCAACCCTTACCATCCGAGTACGCGCGAACCGCAGCTGCCTTATTCCACCGGTCCCGAGGAGGCGGCAAAGGTGAACGGCACGGTCTGCGCCAAAGGGGGGGCAACCTTGCAAACCATGTACAACCCCTACCGTATCCAGCATCCGCTGAAGCGGGTCGGGCCGCGCGGCTCCGGCAAATGGAAAACCATCAGCTGGGAGCAGGCTTATAGTGAGATCATCAACGGCGGTGACCTGTTCGGGGAAGGCCGTGTGGAAGGACTCAAAGCCATTCGAAATTTTGACCCCATCGATCCCGCAGCGCCCGAGCTCGGACTCAAAGCAAATCAGCTCAGCTTTATGGCAGGCCGTATCGAGCACGGCCGCAAGGAATTCACCGACCGCTGGTTTGAAGACTGTTTCGGCACGGTGAATCGCCGGAACGACCACACTTCCATCTGCGAAACCTCGCATCACGTGGGACTGAGCCTCTGTTTCAAGGGCTCGTCCCATACCAAGCCGGACATCATGAGCACCGAATACATTATCTTTTTCGGCACCACTCCTTACGAGGCCAACTTCCCTATGCAGGCCCTGGCGCGAAAGCTGAATTTCTTTCGAGAGCGGGGAGGCACTTTGGTCATAGCAGACCCAAGATTTTCCAACTCGGCGGCCAAAGCGGCCCGTTGGATACCCATACTGCCCGGGACGGATGCCGCTTTCGTATTGGGCA
>Ga0210125_1000120_pt1 | contig 14138 bp, 12 predicted proteins | sample RushMan_CattailN_FD_185555 | JGI IMG/M metagenome (GOLD analysis project Ga0210125, IMG submission 185555) | Wetland microbial communities from San Francisco Bay, California, USA, that impact long-term carbon sequestration -... | ecosystem: Environmental > Aquatic > Marine > Wetlands ...
CGCATTAACACGGTAAGGCCATTGTTCAACACGACAAAAAGATCATCCGGTTTGGAGGATAACACCCGCTTGACGGAGGACTGAATTTCTGCGGGTATGGCAGAGAACCTTCCCGATAATTCCATAGCTCGTGTCATTATTGCGAAGCCAAGTGACAACAAGATAATTACGAGTCCGGTAAAATATTTATTAGTCATCTCTACTTTCCTCAATGGTATTCTCGATCGGTTCAAAGAATTCCGGCGTGGATCATCTCACAAATATGCTGATAGCGGTTTGACGTACCGTGACACGTGGGCCACTTGACCGGTGGACGACTCATTCCGATCATCAGCCACTTACCGTTCGCATACCCCCACTCGACAAGAATATCATCCAGTCGAGCTGCGCGCAAAAGCTGTCTAGTTAAACATGCAGGCTCTGCGAATGCAGAACTGTCAAGAGGCACTGGTTCCAAAAGTACGCTGCCGTTGCCATCGACTGCATTACGCAGTATACCGACGCACTCGAACTGTAGACATACGAGCTGAATACGTTCGCTCCATTCGATATGTTCCCGTATTATTACGGAATGCTGAAGGTCGGCAAGTCCCGTCAATTCGTGGATCTGGCGTGCGACAAATAAGGTATCCGGTGTATTTTGGGTCTGCATCACCAAAACGGGCAATTGAAAATCGTTGAGGATTTTCTTTTTCTGCTGCTTTCCAAAATATATTCTGGACTTGGGGTGCGGAAAATCCAAGTAGTCTAAAAGCAAATGCTGAAGAATCCGGGAGCGATGGTAACGATAGGTGGCAGGATTCGGAAAGGTTCGTATCCGGCACGCTTTGAACACATCCACGTACTTGGGAGTCGGAAAAAAGATCCGGCTTGCCTCCCGCATCAGGTTCTTTTCCGCGTCCGAATAATCATCCAGACAGGGCCTGATACCAAGAGTGCGGACACCCGGGCATGACTTGAGAAAGGGTGCCAGCGCTATCCTCTGATTAGATTTCCGAAATTCTGATCTTTTCAATCTCAATTGAGATTCAATAACACATCCGGATGGACACCGTAATTGTAGCTCCGCATCCTGAAGTAGTTCTCAAGTAGGCCGATGTGCTGATCTACATAATCATAGATCTTCAATCGTCCTTGGGTGCCTGTGCCGTTTTGGTAAAGATTGCGGATAGTGTGTGCCAGTTGCTTACGGAAGTAGATGGGAACAGCCAAAAACAATACCTGACTGCTCAACTTATCTGCGCACCGAGCCAGGGTTTTGGGGGTCACCAGGATTGCCACACGGCCCTCTTCGGGAATGTTCTCCGAGCAATGAAGTGTTGCTTGCTCGTTGGATTCCTGCTCGGCATCCTCATCGATGGAATCTTCCTCTTCATAGGTAAAAGTTTGAATTTTGCGCTTGTCTAGCTCCGCTCTCAATGCCATGTTTTGATCTTCGCCGCCCGAAAGCACCAGTATGGGATTTTCTTGGTGGTCGAGTTCGGTTTCGATGTCATTGGCAATGAGTTTTGCCCTATCTTCGTTACTCATCAAGGCCTGCAGCATCGGGGAATAATCAGCCCTTGACTGGTAGGGATAATCGAATTCCGTTGGACGTGCCACTATCTGGGCGTTGATAATGCCTCTTCCTTCCCTGGCATCCTTCTCATTGATTGAATAGACCACATCGCCCACATAATAATAGATGAGTCGGGAGAGTCGGTCCTTGCGCTGCATCGTGTTCGACAATCCCAACATGTAGCGGGCATCGAAATTGGGAATCAGGTGAGTGAAGACCTTTGATGGGCAACGTTGGCATTCATCCAGGATGAGATTGCCGACACGGTCGCGAATTTTCCGCCAGAAACGCATCATTTCACCGGTATGGGCAATGGTTATCCATTTGCCTATGTGGTGATTGCCCCGGGTGAATACGCCAACTTCGGAACGTGGAATCTGGAGGAAGTTCTCAATCTTGGTAAGCCAGCCATCCATGAGGTCCATTCTCGGGATCAGTATAAGTGTGGGCTGCTGTCGTTGAGATAAAATATATAACGATATAACAGTCTTGCCACTCTTGTGCCCACCGACCAAGGTGGAGAAATCTCTTTCCAGGGCGGTCTCGGCTGCTTCCTGCTGATAGCTCTTCAAGCCTCCGTGGAATTCAATCGGCACCGGATCAAAAGAACGTCTCTTATCGATGATACGGTACGGTTGTTGAAATTTCTTGCATAACTCGAGAAACTGGTCCAAAAAACCCCGAGGTAAAAGATAGTTTCGGCCCCTCTGGCGAAGGCAGTTGATTTGAGGTGGAATACTCCCTATCCATTCGCCTCGATTGTGTCGAATTTCATAATCGGGATTGGTGAAAATTAGGCGCTCGTGTATTTTGCGTTCCAGGAGTGGAGTCAACCCTTCTGAGGAGATCTTGATCCATTCCGTCAACAATATATTAAGAGGTTTTACCTGCATTCAAATTCCTTTTAATGACTTGCGGCCAATCTGGAGTTATGAAATCAAACGCGGATGTTCACCCTATTAATCATAACTCGGCCTGACAATCTACTGAAATTTCAGATTTCTGATTGTACCGCACAAAGATCTACGACCACAAGGGTTCACAGCTCTGATGGCTAACTAAGGAAAATAGTTGTAAATTCAACATATAATCAGAGTTTATTCGGTTGCCGATGGATTCAGTCGCCAAAATTGCAGGGTACATTCAACTTATTGGCTGAACAAAAACTAACAAAAAAAGGAGCTCCAATGAAAGAACAAACTCCAATCTCTCTCCAGATTTTGGCACAATTGGCCCAAGAATATCAAACCAAGTACATGGAATTGGAAAAAATCTGCCAAAATGCCCAACCTGAATGGATAATTCGACAGCTCGTGGCTCGAGGAGAATTAACCACCGACCATTTCAGGGCCGCACAGCAAGCACTGTTCGCGTTGTTGGATAAAGGTCGGCAGTGCGAAGGTGAAGATGCCGTCAGAGCTGTTACTACCATCAGTCGCTGCTTTGATGAGATGCGTATTTTGTTCAGCATACTGATAGACTATACTTCTAACCTTCAGGAATGAGAAAAATCAACCCTAAAGCAACAGGTAGCGGTCGATTTAATCTGGCCGCAACCAGTTGCATCTGATACTGGAGCGAGATTGCGTTCTGCAGTTAACGCATCTTTTTCACGCAAGAGCGCCAAGATTAATCATTTACAACCCCTCATGCTGCTGACTCAAGGTTTCTTGCACGGCCCCTCGCGCAAAAATTTAGGGCTGGCTAGAGGGAAGGCCTTCGCTAAGAAGTCTCAGGCTGAGCAACAGCTTGCTTTTTTATCAAGAAATAAATAGTGCCGGGGTGCTTCAATCTTCCGGCTATCTGTTCGGCCCGCTCGCCACTGCCACAGAATAGGTCCGCTCGTTTAGATCCTTTAATTGCTCCCCCCGTGTCCTGGTTAAGGACCCAGCGATGCAGCGGCTCCCAGGCAGTGACCTGGCCCGTTCCATCCAGGCGGGGTTGCTCGGACTCTAGAAAAGCTATTCCCCCCCTCGGGAAAAATTCGGGATCAGTCGCTATGGATCTGCCGCCGGTCAGGGGAACGTTTAAACTTCCCAGCGGCCCTTCTTCCACCCACCTGAAAAATACATAACTTTCGTTGTGCCATAGCACCTCGTCAATAACTTCGGGGTGCGCTTTAAGGTAAGCTCGGATCGACTGTAAAGATATCTCTTCCCGATTCATGACGCCTTTGTTGAGAAGATACTTGCCAATACTTCGGTATGGGCGGCCATTGCTTGCTGCATAACCCACCCGAACAAATTTGCCTCCAGGCAGCTGAATCATTCCCGAACCCTGGATCTGCAGGAAAAACACATCAATTAGATCCTGCAGCCAGAACATTTCGCAACCCTGCTCATCCAGTTTACCCTGGCCGTCAATCTCTGCTCGGGTAAAATAGGGAACGACGCGCTTCCCAACCAAACGCCCTCGAAGGGTTTTGCCGGCATAAAGTTCGGGGTTAAAGGAATTCAGGTCGATGGTCAAAAGATCGGGCGGCACACTGTACAATGGATAACGATATTCGGCATTACGTTCCAGCCTGCCTTGAAGAATTGGCTCATAGTAACCCGTCAGGAAAAGATTCGTTTCTTCTTTAGCCTGCCGGAATCGATATACGTCGAACTTCTTGGAGATGGTTTTCGAGTCTAGACTTCCAGAATTCATAAGGTTTAGGAATTCTATCAGAGTCGCTTTGAGCAGATCGGCTCGCACCTGCAAATGGCCAAGCTTGTAAGTGCGCTCTGGTGGAACCCTCTCATAAAAGGCTAGGCTTTGTTTTATTGCTCGCTTGAGAGAGTCAGCGTCCAGATCATCTACTAAATTTGCAATCTGCTCAACGGGAACACGTTCGAGCTTTGCGGTTTGAGCCGGCTCTTTGGTGGGTTTGCCCGGGCAACCTGCCAGCAGAAGCAGACAAATTGCCCACGCGATTTTAATGCTTATACCTATCAGCTTATGGGTCACAGCGGTCTAATTAGGTACCCATCTCCCAGGAATTGAGGTACTTATCCTGTTCGGGAGTGAGAGTGTCAATGTGTATTCCCATGGCATCAAGCTTCAGACGAGCGATGTTTTTATCTATTTCTGTGGGGACGCCATAGACCTGCTTTTCCAAGGACTTTGCGTTTTTCGCCATATATTCTGCGCACAGCGCCTGATTCGCAAAGCTCATATCCATGACACTGGAAGGATGCCCCTCGGCAGCAGCCAGATTGACCAGTCTCCCTTCGCCCAATACATAGATTCGACGTCCATCCGAAAGCTCGTACTCCTCTACAAACTCTCTGATCTGCCGACGGGCTACGGCCATTTCCGACAAGGCATCCAAATCCAATTCCACATTGAAATGCCCTGAATTGGAAATAATCGCCCCACTTTTCATCACCTCAAAATGTTCTTTCCTGAGCACGCGGATGTCACCGGTGAGCGTGCAAAAGAAGTCACCGATTTTGGCGGCTTCGCTCATGGGCATCACTTGATACCCATCCATGACTGCTTCCAGTGCTCGAAGAGGGTCAACCTCGGTGATGATGACCTTGGCGCCCATCCCTGAGCTCCGCATTGCTACGCCTCTCCCGCACCAGCCGTAACCGCTCACAACAAAATTCGACCCCGCCAGTAGCCGGTTCGTCGCTCTAATAATGCCGTCTACGGTGCTCTGCCCGGTACCATAACGATTATCGAACAGATGTTTTGTGTTGGCATCGTTCACTGCGATAATAGGATATTGCAGCACCCCGCTGGCTGCCATGCTTTTAAGACGAATTACTCCGGTGGTGGTTTCTTCGGTGCCTCCCAGAATTTCCGCCAAAAGCTCTCTGCGGTCGGAGTGTATGGTGCTTACCAAATCGGCACCGTCATCCATCGTCATTTGCGGTTTGTCAGCCAGAGCCGCATGAATGTGCCTGTAATAGGTATCTTTGTCCTCTCCTTTGATTGAGAACACGGAAATCTGATTGTGCACAACGAGCGATGCAGCCACATCATCCTGAGTGCTGAGAGGATTGGACGCACAAAGCTTGACTAGAGCTCCGCCGGCTTGCAAAGTTTGCGCTAAGGCAGCGGTTTCAGTTGTCACATGAAGACACGCGGCTATTCTTATATCTTTAAGGGGTTTTTCAGCCGCAAACCGATCTCTGATTGAACGCAGTACGGGCATAGATTGCTCCGCCCATTCAATTCTGAGTTTTCCTTTTTCGGCTAAGCCCTTATCTTTGACGTCAAAGTCCATAGGGTCTCCTTAATCATTCTTCTTGACCGGCATGTTAAAAATCCTAAAAAATCCTGAAACCAGAACTAAAATCCGGCCTTCTCGCGTAGGGTGTCCACCATATCCGTCTTTTCCCAGGTAAAATCCGGGTTACTTCTTCCAAAATGTCCATAACAGGCCGTTTTCCTGTAAATAGGTCGAAGCAATTTCAATTGGCGGATAATGTTTGCAGGTTTAAAGCTAAAGCTTTCCTGCACTATCTGGGCGATGCGGTCAGGGGAAATTTTACCGGTGCCAAAGGTGTCAATCATGAGAGATACCGGTTCGGCAACGCCTATGCTGTATGCCACCTGGACCTCGACGCGGTCCGCGAGTCCTGCTGCCACAATGTTTTTGGCCACATACCGGGCCATGTAAGAAGCGGATCGATCTACTTTGGAAGGATCCTTGCCTGAAAAACATCCACCCCCATGGCTTCCTTGTCCGCCATATGTGTCTGCAATGATCTTGCGGCCGGTCAGACCGCAGTCTCCCATTGGACCGCCAATCACAAACCGCCCGGTGGAGTTGATAAAAAACCGTGTTTTGTCGTCTATCAATTCCGCAGGAATGGTCTTTTTGATCACTTCCTCGATGATTCCTTCCTGAAGATTCTTGTATGAGACTTGAGGGGTATGTTGAGCAGCAACCACGACGGTATCGACACGCTTTGGTTTGTGATGGTCGTATTCTATGGTTACCTGGCTTTTTCCGTCCGGCCGCAGAAAGTCGAGAATTCCATTCTTTCGGACTTCCGCAAGTTTTCTGGTGATCCGGTGTGCATAATAGATAGGCATTGGCATTAAGACCGGAGTCTCATCACAGGCAAAACCGAACATTAGGCCTTGATCTCCCGCCCCTTGTTCTTCATGCAAACCTTCACCCTCGGTGACCCCCATTGATATGTCGGGGGATTGTTTGTCGATGCTGGTGATAACCGCGCAAGTCTCCCAATCGAATCCCATGCCCGAGTTGTTATACCCAATATCTTTTATTGTGTTGCGAACGATTTCAGGGATGTCCACCCATGTGCTCGTGGTTATTTCTCCGGCCACGAAAGCGAGGCCGGTGGTGACCAATGTTTCACATGCCACTCGACCCGTTTTATCTTGAGTCAAAATCGAATCCAAAACGGAATCGGAAATTTGGTCTGCCACCTTATCAGGATGACCCTCGGTGACAGATTCTGACGTAAATAGAAAATTACTCATGGACATGGTTGAAATTCCTCCTTTCATTTAATGAGAAGGGAATGGTACTGAGAAGCTCTAGCAAATTTTTTGGACCTTCGATTCCCTAGCGATGAGTGTGACATCCAGACTGTTCGATTCGTCAGTTCCAGCTGGCCGGTCAACTCGGTTTTGGTTTTCTTTCTTTGGCGGAAGGCGGTCTGCAAGATATTCAGGAGTTGCCAGACCACCCGATATGATCAGCTTAAAAGCATCTTCCACACTGATTTTTAGTGGAACAACATCCTTTTCCGGGATCAGAAGATAAAAACCGGAGGTGGGGTTCGGGGTTGTTGGGAGAAAGACGTTGACAACCCGCTCCTTGGTCAATTGTTGAACCTCACCTGAAGCTACACCCGTTACAAAACCGAGGGCGTAAATCCCGCGACGTGGGTATTCTATCATGACCACTCGTTTAAAGCCGTCGTAGGACTGAGAAAAGATGGCAACCAACAGCTGTTTAACGGCTGAATAAATGGGTCGAACAAGCGGGATTTGATAAACGATCCGTTCACCAAAATCGATGATACGTCCTCCCACATAATTTTTTACCAGCAGGCCAATAACGAAAATCATGACCAGTACCAGGATTGCTCCCAGGCCCGGCATGGGGAAGGGTAAATGGGTCTTTGGATTATAGCGGTTCGGTATCAGATTGAAAATTCGGTCGGCATTCCTGAGAAGAATACTGATGACATAAACTGTTATAGAGAGTGGAACGACCGTCAGCAGACCAGCTATGAAATAGTTCCTAATTTTATCCTTGATCTTCTTTAGCAACGCCTTTCCTTTGTGGTAGGGGTTTATTGTCCGCTCCAACCATAACTATTTTTGGGTCATGGGCCAATATCTCATGGTCTTGGTAGTGCGCATAAGTTGCTATGATGATTAAATCGCCCACTTGCCCCATCCGCGCCGCAGCACCATTGAGACAAATATCGCCTTGTCCTTCCTTCCCTCCGATGGCGTAGGTGTCGAATCGTGTCCCATTAAAAATATTATAAACTTTCACTTGCTCGAAAGGCAAAATGTCAGCTGCTTCCATCAAATTTCGGTCGATCGTCAAACTTCCCTCGTAGTTAATATTGGCATCAGTTATCTTAGCTCGATGAATCTTGGACTTAAGTAGCACACGTTGCATGAGGTTGTCTCCTTACAAGAGTCGTTTTTCTTGGAATAGTCCTATTTGATGCTGGGTGGGGTCAATATGCGGTTATCAAGCAGGCGGGCCTTGCCGATATATGCTGCCATAGCCAGCAGAGTGGGACCTTTCACCAAAGTGACCTCTTGTAATGTATCCGGGTCGCGGAGGTCGGCGTAGTCTATCCGCAATCCCCCCCCTTCCTCGAGATAGCCTCTGACTCTTGCCAGAATAACCTCGCCACGACGTTCTCCTGCGGCTACCAGTTGTTCTGCCTTTTTAAGCGACCGGTTGAGTCGCAAAGCTGTTTGGCGCTGTTCCGCACTCATATAAGTGTTTCGGCTGCTCATTGCCAGTCCGTCTGGCTCCCGAACGATGGGATGACCGATGACCTCGACCGCCATATTAAGATCTCTAACCATTCTCTGAATGGCGATCAGCTGTTGAAAATCCTTTTCTCCAAACACCGCTGCATGTGGCCTTACGATGTTGAACAATTTAGTAACAACTGAAGTGACTCCCAAGAAGTGGCCGGGCCGACTGCGACCGCAAAGCGGCTGGGTCAGCTCTTTGACCTCGACATAAGTTTGATAACCTTGTGAGTACATTTCAAAAGCCCGAGGCGCGAAAGTAATATCCACACCCAGTTCGGTGAGTAAGCGAACGTCCCTTTCCATGTCTTGCGGGTAACGTTCATAATCTTCACCCGGCCCGAATTGAGTAGGATTTACGAAGATGCTCACCACCACGATATCGGCGAGCCCGCGGGCCTTTCGAGCCAGTGCCAAATGGCCCTCATGCAAATAACCCATTGTGGGAACCAGACAGATCTTAGTTCTCTCGTTTCGCCATTGTTCAGCAGCTTGCTGCATCTCGGAAATGCTCTCGATGACGCGCATGTTTACTCCTTTACCACCGTTAAACTACCAAAACATAGAAAGCCTTCGGGACCGCCGTCCGGAAGGCTACACACCAGGGCAAGAAGATACCCCATTTCAATATTTTGCCTCTCGCATTCTTTGCCGTCTCGGTCCAGACCGGATCCAAGCGGAACAAAATCCCGTTGAATTGGGGAGTTAGGTATCAAGGAAGCGTTTGCTTGTCAAGGGTAATATCCGGCATTGTGCTCAATGGATGGCCTGAACCTGCTTGGTTTTTGGCAGTTGGCCCTCCAACTTTAATGCGACCAACTCAATAGAGCATTGACTTCTAAAAAATAGATTTGATAAGGTCAAATGTTTTCTGGAGCAATCAAATGTAGAATTTTTCGCCGCAGGGCACCAATTTCAAAGGAGGAAATCATGAGCAAGCTCCTATGGCAACCTTCCCAAGAACGCATTGAAGGTACCAACATGTTCCAGTTCATGCAGTATGTGAATGATCGTCATAATACCAATTTGCAGAACTACGATGATCTCTATCAGTGGTCTGTTACTGAAATCCCTAATTTTTGGGCAGCTGTTTGGGATTTTGGTGAAATCATCTGCAGCCAACCCTTCGCTGAAGTAGTCGATGACTTCACAAAGATGCCTGGGGCTGAATGGTTTCGGGGGGCTCGTCTCAACTTTGCAGAGAATCTTCTCCGCTATCGTGATGATCGAATTGCCATAAGCTTTAAAGGGGAAGGGAAACCTACTGTAAGCATTACTTATGCCGAGCTATACGATCGGGTAGCTCGTCTGGCCAAATCGTTCCGCGATATGGGGGTGAAAACGGGAGACCGGGTGGCAGGTTTTATGCCCAATATGACAGAGACGGTCATAGGTATGCTCGCTGCAACCAGTATTGGGGCAATCTGGTCTTCTTGTTCTCCCGATTTCGGTATCAAGGGAGTTTTGGATCGGTTTGGGCAGATAGCCCCCAAAGTTCTATTTGCTCCCGATGGCTATTTTTACAGTGGGAAGAGTTTTGATTCGCTGGAGCGAATCAGTGAAGTGGTCAAGCAAATCCCGAGCATTGAAAGGGTTGTTGTTGTGCCTTACACAAAAGCCGATCCCGATCCGCAAATCGTTCCCAACGGGATCCTATTTAACGATTTTCTTTCCAAGGAAAACAACCTTGAAATCGATTTCGAGCAGGTTCCCGCAGATCATCCTCTGTATATAATGTATTCTTCAGGTACAACCGGGGTTCCCAAGTGTATTGTGCACGGAGTCGCGGGAACGCTGATTCAGCACATAAAGGAACTCAAGTTGCACACCGATGTAAAACGTGAAGACACGATTTTCTACTTCACCACCTGCGGGTGGATGATGTGGAACTGGCTGGTGAGTTCACTGACTTTGGGGGCGCGGGTTCTGCTCTTTGACGGTTCACCCTTCTTCCCCCGCCCCGGCGCTCTTTGGCAAATGGCTCAAGATGAAAAGGTGAGCATCTTTGGAACTAGTGCCAAGTACCTGGCGGCTGTAGAAAAAGCCGGAGTAAAACCGAAAGAATCCTTTGACCTCACTCCCTTGAAAGCGATCTTGTCCACCGGTTCCCCTCTGTCCATTGAAAGTTTCGAATACGTCTACCGGGATATCAAAGAGGATTTGGTGCTGTCATCCATCTCCGGTGGAACAGATATTATTTCCTGCTTCGCTTTGGGAAATCCCATCGGCCCGGTTTATGCCGGTGAACTTCAATGTAGGGGACTTGGCATGAAAGTGCAGGCGTTTAACGATGATGGTAAACCGGTCATACAAGAAAAAGGCGAGTTGGTTTGCACTGCTTCTGCCCCGTCCATGCCCATATGCTTCTGGAACGACTCTGATGGCCAAAAATATCGCAATGCATACTTTGAAATCTGGCCCAACGTCTGGAGCCATGGGGATTACATCGAAATAACCGAACATGGAGGAGTGATTATCTATGGTCGTTCCGATGCCACCCTTAATCCTGGCGGCGTAAGGATTGGAACGGCTGAAATCTATCGCCAGGTGGAGAACATCCCGGAAGTTTTGGATAGCTTGGTAGTCGGCCAGGATTGGGACAATGATGTGCGAGTCATTCTTTTTGTCAAACTCCGCGAGGGACACGAATTAACCGATGAGCTTTTAAAGCGAATCAAAACCACCATACGGCAGAACACGACACCTCGCCATGTTCCTGCCAAGATCATATCTGTAGTAGACATCCCTTACACCATTAGCGGCAAAAAAGTTGAGTTGGCAGTGCGCAAGGTTATTCATGATCAAGCAGTGAAGAACAAGGATGCGCTGGCTAATCCAGACGCATTGGAACTCTATAAAAAGTTACCTGAACTGGCATCGTGACGTTGGAATAGGTCAATAGGCGGTTTTCTCGGTCAGGTGCAAATATGAATCATCCAACGTAACTCGGATTGGGATGTTCTACCCTTTGTGGTATGCCAAGCAATTCTCTATCTGGAAACCGCGTAGCGCAGCACATTGGCCCTGTGAAATAGGCAGCCCTAAAGGGCTGCGCTGCATCAAGAGGCAGTTCCCGGGGGGGCGGAAGCTTGGGTGAAATAAGGCCAACGGGAAGGGTAGAGCAACCAACTCGATCGCAATTGTAAGTTAACTAACTTAATCAAGCCTTTGCCAGGACTTCCAGTGTCTTCTGGGCGCACTTTTTCCATGAAAACTTTTGAGCCTGTCTTTTTCCTTTGTCTACCAGAGCAGTGCGGAGCCGTTCATTTTCATAGAGGGTAAGGATGCCGGCGGCGACTGAATTGGGGTCGGGATCGACATAAAGGCAGGCATCTTCTCCTACCTCCGGCAATGAAGATAAACGAGTTGTGATGACCGGGCATCCCAAGCTCATTGCTTCCAGAACCGGAAAGCCAAAGCCTTCATATAAAGATGGGAAGACGAGGCAAAATGCTTCCTTATAATAAATGGCAAGATCTTCTGAGGATACGTAGGATACCTGAAAAATGTCCTTAGAAAAAACGTGAGACTTAATCTTCTTCAGAATCAAATTGCTCTTCCAACCCACTTTTCCGATCAGATACAGATTTAGGGGAATGCCTTTCGTTCTAACCATTTCATAAGCATCAAGAAGTGAGAGCACGTTCTTTCGTGGTTCCAAGGTTCCAACAAACAAAAGATAAGGCTTTTGCAGCATCACGGCTTTATTGGAATCCTGAATCGGATTGCCGGGGAAAATAACTTCGATCTTTTCAGGCGGTAAAGAATAGATCTTTTGAATGTCCTGTTTGGTTTGTGTCGAGTCCGCGATTATTTTGGATGCCCTTTTGACTTCTCTTGGTAAGTATCTCAAAAGGTGTTTTAGCGTCTTCTTCCTCAACAAATCCGGGTAAAATGCGAACGTGCAGTCGTGAACAGTAATGACTTTTTTGCCCGTGACCCGGAACAGCGGCGGCGCGACGTAATTGGGAGCGAAGAAGACGTCGTTGCGGTCGAGTGCTAAGAAAAGAGGCGTCAATACAACCGCTCCCACCCCAAACCAAAACTTCGTGCCGAAAAGTATTTTAGAGGGTATCGGATAACATCTGTGTTTTACGTTTTTCAAATCCTGAAGCGAGATAAAAAGACCAGGTGCCCTGTTTTCAGGAACGAGGGTGTGAGTATAGAGGTTGACCTTTACCGGACCTTGAGTAGCAATGCTTTTCAAAATATGATACGCATAATGCCCGATGCCGGTCAGCGGTTCCACAAAGGGATAACCATCAAAGCCTATCGTCAGGTTTCGTTCTCTATTTTTCGATCTGGCCTTCAGGCTACTCAAAAAAGTAGTAACCAGATCTTCGGTTACTTTTCCCAATAGCCTTACGGTATTAGATATTCGACTGCATCCGGATTTTGCTGGCACTTGTCGTGGCAATTCAGCTCGCTTCTTCCTGCTCCATTTATCTGCGAACAATTAGGGGAACCAAGCTAGTCACCATCCAGAAATGTAGCGCAGCATTTCAAGGCTTACGATTTGGCAGGGCTAAAGCCCTGTGCTGCGAGTTTTCCGGGTGGAAACCAGCTAGAGTTGGGTATTAAGAGAATAGGTTATAGCGTAGGATACACCAAATGGCTTTGAATCCATCCTTCCATCCGATTTTCTTGCCTTCCTCATAGGTGCGGCCATAATAAGCAATGGGGACTTCGTAAATACGCCAGTTTCGTTTAGCGATTTTAGCTGTAATTTCGGGCTCAAAGCCGAAGCGCTTTTGTTTTATTTTCAAATTTTCCAAGGCTTCACGACGAAAGACTTTGTAGCAGGTCTCCATGTCAGTAAGGTTCAGATTGGTGAACATGTTGGACAATAGCGTAAGGAACTTATTTCCCATGTAGTGCCAGAAATATGCAACACGATGTGGGCCGCCCAAAAATCTTGATCCATAGACTACATCCGCGACTCCTTTTCGAATGGGGTCAAGCAATTTTGGATATTCTTGAGGGTCGTATTCAAGATCTGCGTCTTGTATGATTACAACATCGCCCTTCGCTTCTTGAAAGCCTCGTGCCAAGGCGGCTCCCTTGCCCTTATTGACTTGCTGGAAGATTACTGCCAGCGAAACATCTTGTTTGCTTGTTAGATGCTGAAAGGTCTTTGCTCTTGTGATTTCTTCATTTTCGGCCCGGCTGTTGGTCAATTGCTGAAGAAAGTCTCGAGTGCCGTCCGTGGAACCGTCATCAACGATGATAATTTCTTTCGCTGCGCCATCCAGAGAGACCGCATATACTCTGCGGATGACCTCCTCGATAAACTCGCGTTCATTATAAACGGGGATAACGATTGAGACCTTCATGCTTATCCATTCTTCACAATAAGCATCACTCCACCCAATATGAGCGCTATACCTATGCATTTGGGTATCGAAATCGGTTCGTGCAAGACTCTAAATGAAATCAGAGTTACCCAAACGTAGCTCGTTGCAATAACTGGATACAGCACGGAGAGGTTGCCATGTTTCAGGGCCACTATGAAAAGTATTGCCGAAATGCCATAAAGACCCATACCACCAAGTACTTTAATATTGCTCAGCCATGTCCACGGGTCCGGTTGTAGAGACGCTGACCC
>Ga0210125_1000124_pt1 | contig 13811 bp, 13 predicted proteins | sample RushMan_CattailN_FD_185555 | JGI IMG/M metagenome (GOLD analysis project Ga0210125, IMG submission 185555) | Wetland microbial communities from San Francisco Bay, California, USA, that impact long-term carbon sequestration -... | ecosystem: Environmental > Aquatic > Marine > Wetlands ...
GGTTATGCATTCTCATCAAGTTTTCCGACCCGTCACGATCATACGCATGTTCATGAATCCACAATCTTCAGAACCTGACTTTAGAGAAGATTGAGTGTGGGCGTTGAGTTCACTGAAGCCGGCCTGATTCAGCAGAGCCTTTATGGCCTGCAAGTCGTATAGTAGTATGGAGTATGTGCAATCGCGTATCAGTCCTTTCTCTTTACTGACAACCACTTCACGGGCAATCACCATCTTCTCATTTATTTCGCGCCGGCGGCATACCACCATGTCGCTTCCGATCTCATGCCAGGAACTGGGATTAAATGATTCTCTAACGGCGGCGCCATCGACGACATCGATCATTATCCAACCCTGCGGGCGCAACACGCGATGGGCTTCTTTCAGAATCTCCAGGTCGGCATCCGGATCTGGCAAGTAGCCCAGTGAGTTACCCATGATGATCACATGATCGAAATGATCCGCGGGAAGTCCGGTGTTTCGCGCATCGACTTGGATGAATTCCATGGGGTGATCATGTTCAGCAGCGCGAGCCCCGGCATGTTTAATGAGGCATTCAGAGTAATCCACCAAGGTGCAGTTTATGAATCCTCGTGTACACAGTTCGAGGCTGTGCCTGCCGTGACCTCCGCACAAATCCAAAATCTTGTGAGCGGAGTCTATGGGCAAGAGTTGGCAGATCAGATCCACCTCTCGACGGGTGATTTCTTCATCGCACACGGACCGTGCATCGGTGACGAGATAAACCTCGTCGAAGAGCTTTCTCCACCAGTCCGGGTCCACTTTAATAGCCATGCTCACCCCCGATGGGCTCCAAAATTGAAAAGACCATCCGATGCAATGATAGCTGGAGAACCTTCCCAAGGTTGCATCCGCGCTATTTCAAGTTCTTCTTCTTCAATCTTTACGATAGAGTCGAATTCACCGGACTGCCACATCTTTTCCATCATCAAGCAATCCGACCACATTGCTGCACAATAGTTTTCCAACGCATCAATTTGCTTTGCTGTAATCAACCTTGGCCGCAAAGCAATTTTGATGGGACCCAGCAAGTAAGTGAAACTGTGCTCCAGCGCCAAACTTTCCTGCATTCGAACGACCTCAAGCAGGTCGCCATAATCGATGCTCAATATAGCTTTGTTGATGCGGTCCACAGCCTCTGCAACCGTTAGTCTGGAACGGAGAACAGCCAGAGGTTGAACACCCCCTCCGCTTCCTACATTGGTCGGAACTCCGCCATAGCGGCCCAAAAATCCAAACAAACCCCCAGGGCCCATCAAACAGCGGAAATCCGTTTGATAGGTTTCCAGTGTGACGCAGCCGGATTTCACATCCAGCGTCGGAATTTCCTCTGCCCATAAATCAAGTGGGACCTTTTCCTGAACGATGTAGTTTCCTTCTTCTAGAGCCAGACTAACCGCCTCGTCGCCGTCCTTATTGACGATGCCGACCCGCACGCCTTTGCCCGAATAACCCCTTTCCGGCTTTAGCACCAGGTTGTCCCAGTGTAGTCGTGTCCATTCGACCAAGTCGTTAATGGCTTCCCCGGCAGGGCCGTCGGTTCGACGCGGATAAAACTGGCGTGTCCAGGGAGTACGCTGAACAATCTCCTGATGAAAGCGATTTCGATGCGGGCCGGTAATGACTTCAAACATGGATTTGACATTGATGGGTTCGGTGCCGCGGGGATTGATGACTCTGTGTTCTCGGACAGCTTGCAGGAGCGGAGCCAGATTGTATTTGCGGTGCAGAGCGAGCAACACATCCGTATTGAAATCCACAAAGATTAAGGAGACGGGCTTTCCTCTCCAACACACCTGCCCATTCTTGAGTTCCAGTTCTTGGGGAGCCATCAAGCGGCCTGAAATATTGTCAAGGCGATCGAGATGATCGGCTAGATTCTTGTTCTCGACGACATCCTGCAAGGTTTCCTCTTCAGCCACTACCGCTATCAAGCCGGGATTCGAACCCTCAAGCGACCTGTGCGCGTCCACCAGCATCTCAACGAAACCATTGATTGGGAAAAGCAGCGGATGGTCGAAATCCAATTCAACTTCTGTTGGGCAAATATCATTTATCTTATCCCAGACGGCCTTGCCGATGACTTGTGTGATGCGTTGATAATCCCATCCTCCTGGACTGCCTAGATTCCACTCCGAGTGGTAGCCTGAAAAGTCTTTCAATTCTCTTTCCTTTCCGCGTCTTTATCCATTTTATCTAATCTTTCAAAACGCTTATCGATAAGGTGGAAGGGTAGCTGACCACCTGTAAGAATCTCGCTGTGGAAACGATCACGCCCAATCTTAGGAGCATATTTTTCCCTTAATTTCATCAGCTCATACCGTCCCAGACTGTAGCACAACTGGTAGCCTGGATTCAGTCTAAAGCGAGTGATTTGAGTTTGGGCTTCTTCTTCTGTGAAGCCCGCTGCTTTCAATAGATCCAGGCCAGCGCCCAGAGATGGTGTGCCCGTGGTCAACCCAATGTCGATCCGGCATCTTGCCGCTCGCCAAAGTCTTCTTTTACAATCTACCAATTGATCCATCGGGGTATCAATATAGCCGTATTCGGTCAAAAGCGATTCTACATAATAAGCCCAACCTTCATAAAAGAGGGGAGATTCAATCTGACGGCGTATGGGGTTGGGTAATTTCCTCCGGGTGGAATCGAGTAGATAGTGTCCGGGGAACGTTTCATGGGCGGTAAGGAATTGATACTCGCGATGAAGCCTTTTCCTGAGAAGTTCTTCCGCCTGAGTGCTTCTGTTAGGCTGCGATCGCGTCGTAACGTAGAAATAATCTGTCTCTCTCCGGTCGCTTGAAAAAGCTGCACTGAATGAAGCAGAACTGCGAATAGAGCGGAGGTAGGTGGGTGTTTCAGAAATCTCAGGCAGTCCTTCCGATGCGATTTCTCCGAAGCCGTTTCGTCGAAAAAACTCCCGCAAGTCTTCTATTTCGCGCCGATACAAAGACATTGTATCCAATTGGCCGATGCCCGGAGGAAAATATCCATGATACAGCTCCAGCCACGATTTGCCTGGATCGATGGCCGCCTGCAGCCGCTTTAATTGTTCCAGGTTTTCGGACCATTCTTCAACTGCGATTGCATAAATTTCGGCCGGGCTTCGAATCGAGACAAACCGCTCCCGCAAGATCGAATTGAGATTCGAGTGAGTGAGGGTTTGGTCGGGAACAGGCGCATTGGCTTTGAGGAAGTTCTTCAATCCGACAAGGGCCGAATGGACCTCGCCCAGATGCATTTTCAGATATTGCCGCTGTTTTGGCGGGATATGTTGTTCGATTTCATGCAAAAAGAGTCTGCAGTCGGCCAACATGTTCAAAGCGGAGTGATGATAGGTCTCGGGCACTCTGTCCATATTGTCTGCAGCCTGCTGGAGTAATTTGGGAACCGCGCTCAGACGGGAGCACAGCCACTCCATCCTTTGTTCCGGACTATCCGCGGGTTTGGTCAGGCAATGATCCAGTCCGATGAATGCTATCTTCAAATATAATAGTGGATTGTGCCGCCAGATTTGCGTATCTTCCAGCTCCATCAGCAGCCCCGCGATGCTGGCTTTTAAAAGTTCAATGTCTGTTTGCTGGTCGAGATCATTTTCGCGCCCGACGAGGATTTCCAATTTCCTGCGAAACTTCTTGAGAGTGGAAATGTGCTCGTTGACGGACTCCTTGTCCAAGTTGTCCAGACGATCATAATATCCGGCGGCCGCCTGCGATCGTGGAAGAAAATGGAATTCGTCGCTGGCACACATTACCGGGAACCACTTGGCCAACATATCGAAATACTCTGCAGCTAGCTTGGTTATGGACGCTCCCACGGCGATACCAATTGCTAAGCGAGTTTATAAGATAAGCTGAGAATGAGCGGCCACCCGCGTTTGGGCGATGGTTTGCGGGTCGGTGTAGTGTTTGAAAACGATCGCCTTGGCCGGGCATTCAGCTGCACAGATCCCACAACCCTGGCAGCCGCGCGGATCTATAAAAGAGATTCCATCTGAGTCCATAACGGGAACGTGATAAGGACAGGAGTATACGCAAGCGAGGCATGAGCTGCAGCGATCGCGCTGCACCTCCGCAACCACTCCACTGGTTTGGATTTCCTTTTGCACTAATAGACCTGCAGCTCGGCATGCGGCGCCGCTTGCCTGTGCCAGGGTTTCTTCCATAAACCTGGGACTGTGAGCCAGCCCGCACAGGTGTATGCCGGCGGTGCTGAAATCCAAGGGGCTCAGTTTGGGATGGGCTTCCAGAAAAAAGCCTTCCTGCATGGCGGGCAGTTTAAGCATCTTGGCGATCTGTTCCGCCTCGGGCCGAGGGCGCACACCGACGCTCAGGGCCAACAGGTCCGGTTTGATTTCCAGATCCAGCTGACTTGCGGGATCGAACACCTTGACCTTCATGTTCCGATTTGTTAGCTGCACTTCCGGTGAAGTTGCGAGATCGAACTTGATGAACATGACGCCCAGATCTCTCGCCTTTTTGTAATACTCTTCCTTGAACCCGAAGGTACGCATATCTCTATAGAGGATATAGACGGATGCTGCCGGATTCTTCTCCATGATATGGATAGCATTCTTAACGGCGGCTGCGCAGCAGATGCGGCTGCACAGCGGAAATTCGTCGCAGCGGGAGCCAACGCACTGGATCATGACAGTGGTTTGAGGCGCAAAATCGGAATCTGTGCTGAGACGCTTTTCTAATTCCAGCTGAGTTACAATGTTCGGGTGTTCACCGTAGAAATATTCAGTCGGACGATAGGGCTCTCCGCCCGTCGCGACGACTATGGCGCCGAAATCAACGGGAATGGAGTCTCCATCGTGCTTAATGGCTCCTTTGAAATGGCCGGCACTGCCATCGATTTCCGCTATCGTTGCTTCGGTGAAAACCGCTATGTTGCGGTGAGTTTTCACTCTCCTCGCTAATTGCTCCGCAAGGCGGCGCGGAGAGAGGCCCTCCAGAGTGTGGTAGATGTTGCGAGCCACACCTCCCAACCGAGCAGACTTTTCAACGACGATGGCCGATACGCCTTGATCTGCAAGGGTCAGAGCCGCCGTCATCCCCGCCAGCCCGCCCCCGATGATGAGAGCTTGGGGCGACACTTGGGTCACAACATCCTCTATGGGTTCCAGCAGGGTGGCTCTGGCTACCGCCGCCTGTATGAGCTGGCGAGCTTTGTTGGTGGCCGCTTCGGGATCTCGCGCGTGTACCCATGAGCATTGATCGCGGATATTGGCCATTTCAAACAGGTATTTGTTGAGACCGGCCTGCTGCAAGGTTTCTCGAAAGAGCGGTTCGTGCGTGCGGGGAGAGCATGCAGCAACGACGACTCGGTTTAGGCCATGTTCGGCGATCAGCTCTTTGATGCGATCTTGGGTCTGGGTCGAACAAGTAAACAAAAAATTTTCTGCCGCGGCGACGTGTGGCAGAGTCCGGGCAAAATCGGTGAGTGCTGATACGTCGATGACCCCGGCGATATTGCGTCCACAATGACAAATGAACACGCCGATGCGAGGTGAAGCTTGTGCTGTTTTATGATCGTGGTTTGAATCCCGTTGGTGCGGATCAGCGGCGGTATTCTGAATTTCAGTTTGTTCGCTATGGGGAGCTGGGCCGACCTCGTTCGGTTTACTTTGCTGATCGGCGATTGCCTGAGATCCCATGAAAGACGGTTGTGCATCTGAAATCATATGCAGCATCGCAGCTGCGCTTGCGGCGGCAGCACTCGCTCCGGTGACGGACTCGGGGATGTCCTTGGGACCATCCAGAGCCCCGCACACAAAGATCCCCTCTCTCGATGTGCAACCTGGTCGCTCGGGGTCGGATACAACAAAGCCATATTTGTTTTGCTCGATCCCCAGTCGATCGATCGCCGGCAATATGCTTTCACTGGGCTTCATCCCGGCGGATAGTACAACCAGATCAAATTCTTCCTCTTCGTGTGCAAGGGTTCGCCGGTTGTAGTATTGTACAATCAGGTTTTGATCTGCGGGATTCTGGACAACTTGAGACAACATGCTCGGTATCAGACGTACGCCATAATTATCTCGAGCCCTGAGGACATATCGGTCGAAGTCTTTGCCGTGGGCTCGAATATCCATATAAAATATGGTCGCTTCAGCTTCCGCATCATGCTCGCAGGTTAGCAGAGCCTGCTTGACGGCCGCCATGCAACAAACCGACGAGCAGAAGTTGCGATTTCGGGCCGGGTCCCTTGAAGCAACGCACTGAATCCATGCGACCCTTTGTGGTTTGCGGCCGTCAGAAGGTCTTTTCGGGTGACCGCCATGGGGACCGGTTGCCGACAGCATACGCTCGTACTCGAGATTAGTGACGACATTGGGATAGCGTCCATGCCCGTACTCGCCGGCTCCGTGCACCAGAGCCAGTTCATAGCCGCCGGCTAAAACCACGGCGCCTACAGGCAGATCCAGTTCGCTGGTCCGATCCTCAAGTCTTACCGCCTGAACCGGGCAAACTTTCTCGCATGCACGACAACGTCCTTTTTGGAAATAAATGCATGTTTCCGTATCAATGGATGGCACCATTGGAATGGCCTGAGGATAGACGAAGTAGATGGCTTTTCGCTTATCCAGATCGGCGTTGTATGCGTTCGGAACCTTCTTGGGACATTTTTCGACGCACTGACCGCAGCCGATACAAACTCCCGGGTCCACGTATCGCGGATATTGCCTGATCCTGGCGACAAAGCTTCCCGGCTCTCCTTCCAGACTCATCAGTTCGGAGAGAGTGATAGTGCGGATAAGAGGATGGCGCGCACAGGCAACCATCCTGGGGGAAATCATGCACATGGAGCAATCATTGGTCGGGAAAGTCTTGTCCAGCCTCGGCATATTTCCGCCAATGGCCGGAGACCGCTCGAGCAGGACGACCGGGCGATTCATAGCGGCCAAATCCAGTGCGGCCTGCATGCCGGCAATGCCCGCGCCGATCACAAGGACTGTTTCGTTGAATTTGGAGTTGGTGGGGGACATGCGGTGTATTCTCCGTTAACGGGCGGCGATCCGATCGAACAGAAGTTCGGGGTTCACCATATGGCTTTTAAATCCCCGTCTGACAGATCCCATATTAAAAGCGATTCCGAGCAGTTCCGTGTAATAAAGGATGGGCAGGCCCGCGTTCGTTTGTCCGTAGCCGAACTGCCGGCAGATTTCCGGCTGGTAAAGATCAAGGTTGCTCTGACATAGCGGACAGCAAACGATAATAGCCTGGGCTCCACTCGCCCTTGCCGCCATGAGCAGTTTATTGACAAGACTGAGGCCCAATTCCTTTTTGGGAATGCCGATACTGGCGCCACAGCAGGTCGCCTTGAAAGACCAGTCAATGGGGGTTGCTCCGACCGCCGCGGCAATCCGGTCCAAATGCTGTGGATTTTCGTAGTCCTTGAAGCCGATTATCTTTGGAGGCCGGACGACCTGGCAGCCGTAGTAGCAGACCACGCGCAGATGTGTTAAGGGATTTTCGACGTTTTCCCTAATTTGCTGGAGCATTGGTTCGGTCGCGAGCAGCCGGGCAAGGTCTCGGATGGCTACTGTGGATTGAAGCGACCATGGATCGTCCACCCTCTTTTGTTCCAGCATCTGTCTGGAGTAGTTCAAGCGTTTGAAGCACATGGGGCAGGCAACGGCCAGATCGAGGCCCAGTGATTCCGCACTGGCGAGATTCCTTGCCGGCAGGATTACCGACATACGCTCGTCTAGGCTGTGAGCGGCTGTAGCACCGCAGCAGGTCCAATCGGGGATCTCTATCAGGTCGAGCCCTAATTTGACGGCTACCTGGTTTATAGACTCCCGGTAATCCCAGCTCATCGACTGCAGGGCGCAGCCGGGGTAAAAGGCGAGCTGTTTCATGAAGATACCCCTTTGTGGCCGTGCTGCCTCAAAACGCGCTTGATTTCATTTGCGGCGCGACTTCGTTCTGGAAAGAGTCGAAGACGGCGGCGCTTGAGAAGTTCTAGCGCGAGAGAAATGTCGTCACTCATTTCGTCACGCGAAGGGAGATGACCATGTGACAAAGTCTTGAATTTAAAGCGCTGCATGAGTTGCAAGTCGTTCATACGGCCGTGCTTCTGCAATACGTCCATAAAAACTTCGTGAAAGGCGGCGATTTCATATTCCGCTGGAGTAATCTGGCTGCAGACAACCGAGTTTTTCAGGTGGTTCAAAAGAGCGGCCACATCGATTTCATTCGGGCAGTAGGTTGTGCACATTTCGCAAGACAGGCAGATCCATATGGCAGAGCACTTGAGTAATTTCTCTTTCTGGCCGAGTTGCACCAATCTGACAATCTGATGCGGCTTAATATCCATGAATGTACTTACCGGGCAGCTATTGGAGCACCTCAGGCATTGGTAGCAAGAGGCTACCTGGATGCCTGTTTCCATACTGACGGCGCGTGCCCACAGATTCTCCCGTCCATTGATCTGCAGTGTGTCGTTGGTCCGTTCCATAATGTAGTTCTTAATTTTGAGTTTTTAGTGACGAATTCCCGGTATTGGCAATCTCAGACGGCCGCCCGGCAACCCCGGGCTCCTCTACCCCATCAGCCATCCAGCCGCTTAATCGTGTCCCCCACTCGAATGGTGCCGCCTTTGAGGACACGGGCGAAAACTCCCTCGCGCGGCATAATGCAGTCGCCGGCCTGGTAATAAATGGCGCATTTCTTATGGCACTCCTTGCCTATCTGCGTGATCTCCACTACGGCCGTTTCACCTAGCTGAAATTGAGTGCCGAGCGCAACTGCCGGCCAATCGATTCCCTCTGTGGCAATATTTTCCGCAAAATCGCCAAAAGTGACATCGAGTCCTTGTCTTTGGGCTTTAGCAATGCTTTCGGCTGCAAGGAAGCTCACCTGCCGATGCCATTGGCCGGCATGTGCGTCCCCTTCCAAGCCGTGGTTCTCCAGCAATAGTGCCTCGCTTACCGGTGTTTTGCGCGTTCCTTTCTTAAGACTGAACGCGATGGACACAATCTTCATCAATCACTCGCTCGAATCGTCAAAAATTTGATCTGCATCAGTTAATCTGAGTAACTCCGCAAGAGTTATGGCGTTCAATCTTTCATACATTGCCGCGGAGGTTTCTTTCCATAGAATCCGTGTAACGCATGTGTGTGAGCGATCACAGACTTCGGGGTTTTCCGAGCATTCGGTCAACCCGGCGTCTCTTTCCAACAATGAGACAATTTCCCCGACGGTAATATCTTCGGGAGGTTTGGCCAGCAAGTGGCCGCCTTTAGCACCGCGAACACTCGTTACATATTTGGATTTCTTCAAAGGAATAATAATTTGTTCCAGGTACTTCACTGAAATGTTTTGACGCCTGGCTATGGCCCCGAGTTGGATAGGCCCTTGTTGATAATGTTTTGCCATATCCAGCACCAGGCGGGTTCCATATCGGCTTCTGGTGGACAGTCTCATCACAATATCTTCCAGCCTAGGACAGCTAAGTTATTCGTACAATAAACAAAAGTGGTAAAGTTTTTCGGATTGACGCGCATCCAAAGGGATACCCTCTTTACCCAAGTTTTTTAAGATACTCTACTAGGTTAGTATAATATCGCGACTACCGTCAGGGGGTCAATACGTATGTCCTGACTTTAGTCATTTTCTTAACGTGTACACAAGCGTGTCGAAGTGGTATTAGTGGAAGCGGAATTATGCTTGTTGCTGTTGGAAGGTATGCTTTTCTGGACTAATAAGCCGGTAGGTTGCGTCGAGCGGAGCAAGACGCGACGAGGCAGATCCCAGCGAAATCAAACATTTCAACGTTGCCAGGTATATTCGACAAGGCAAAAACAGTGCTGATCAGGAGAATCTTTCAATCAAGAGTTAAGGTGGATTAGTATGGACTTAGATACAGCCATAAAAGAGCGTCGAAGTATTCGGAAGTATTTGCCTAAAGAGCTATCGAAGGAGCTTTTGCAGGATGTTCTGGAGGTGGCCTTGTGGGCGCCATCGGGGATGAACCGGCAAGATTGGGAACTGGTGGTAGTGAGAGGCGGTCAGCTTGAACGGTTGAAGGAGATAGTCTCAAAGTCCAAGGAATTTATCCTGCCGCACCTTAAGGAGCTTTTCTCGGAAAAGATCATCAAAATATCCCTGCAGGTTTTCAAAGACTTTGGCGGTGCCCCCGCTGTAATTCTGGTTTATATGCCGAAAGAGATCATACACTATGATCGATCGCTGGATGAGCGTGGACGCTTCCATCTTGAATTTAAGAGGCATAGTCGGCTTCTGAGCGCCTCGGCGCTGATTCAGAATTTGCTGTTGGCCGCCCATGCAAGGGGTCTTGGGACCTGCTGGATGACCGGTCCGCTTTATATGACCGAAGAGATCAATGAATTTCTTGGGCGGAACGACAAGGAGCTGGTCTCCCTTATCACCATTGGATACCCGGATCAGTCCCCGCCGGCGCCGCCTAGAAAAGAAAGTGTCGTTCACTGGGTGGGTTAATGAGCACCTGCACCGGACTGAACTAAAGCAGAGATGGCCATAATGTCACATCAAGTCGGGCCGACGGTAGTGCGGTATCGAGGCAATATTGACCTGAACATAGCGAAAGGAGGGAGGACAATGAAAAAGACCGTGGTTGGGATAATTGTGCTTTTGTTGCTTTGCGGTTGCAACATGAGTGTGATCAGGTCGAAGGACATCGAGGGTACCCCCACAACCTACTGTAACGTACTCAAAGAACCCGACCCACTATTGATGGGAGGTTGGAAGTGCGGCTACAATCGGCACCTATCGGATTCGCAGGAATATGACTTCAATCCGGTGGCCTATTATTTGGTCAAAAAGGGAGACCGGTACGCACTCTACTTTTATCGGGCTACACGTGGCGGCGCCAAGCGGTTCACTGGGTGGAGGGATTTTACGATCAACGGCAATGAAATATACTCTGATACCGGCGTCAAGTTTGTCGCCAAAGATGGTGAAGTCTATTACATTTGGAGAAATCAAAAACCGGAAAAAATGACCAGGATTACGACTGAGTGATCGACCTTGTTCTGGTCGTTGAACATAGTGAAGAGATAACGATAAATTCATGACATCAGGAATGAGACATTACCGAACAGCTGCCATACTGACCTTGTGCTTTGCCGGTTTGGCTATCGCCATAATCTCGGGCATATCTGAGCGTGTCTATTGGCTGGCGAACTTCTGCTCGGCTTTTGGCAGCGGATGCAAGGAGACAGCGGAATTTTCACTGTTGCACTTACCGTTATGGCTTTGGGGGGCTGCCTACTATTTGGTCTTGATGCTACTCGCATGGCGCGCATCAGAGCTTGTTTTCTGGGGGGCTGCCGCCGCTTTTGGGGTCGAACTGAGTTTAATGGGGATTATGTTTTCCATGGATGTCACTTGTGTTTTTTGTATTGCAAATTTATTCGTAGTCTCCATGATTTTTTTGATTTCATTGCGGAAAAAGCATATCTGGCAGACCACCACAGTGACATTGGTTTTTTGTCTTGTTTCGTATTTCACACTGCTGCAAGCGAACGAATCCCTTCTACTCGCCTCAACTCAGTCCGAGGAAGGTATTGTTGCCACTGTGAATGAGCGAAACATCACCTCTCAAGACCTGGAAGCATCGATGGGTTCGGAGCTATATGGTCTGCAAATGCAAATGTATGAACTGAAGAAAGCACGGCTCGATCAAATGATCACTGATGTGATTCTTAAAGAAGAAGCAGTTCGTCGTGGGGTCACAATCGAATCCTTGGCTAAAGAAATAGTGGAGAAGCAAAAAGTTGAAGTGAGCGATCAAGAAATCGGCCAGTTCTATGCTGCAAATAGAGAACGATGGGGGGCATGGAACGGATCGCGGGAAGAACTCCGAAAACGAATACACGATTTCCTCATGCGACAGAAAAACTATCAGATTGTAAGAGATTATACGAGATCTCTCATCTCTGACGAAGATATCCAGGTATTTTTAAAGGAGCCCGTATCGCCGATGAGTCATTTGAGTGCAAAGGGCTGTCCCTCGATAGGACCGAAGGATGCGCCTGTGACCGTCATTGAATTATCCGATTACCAGTGTCCGGCCTGTCGCAAGACACATGAGGCGGTCGGCAAAATCAGGAAAGAATATGAGGGTCGGATAAGATGGATTTTTATGGATTTTCCCTTGGGCATGCATAAGTGGGCGGAAAAGGCAGCTGAAGCGGGTCGCTGCGCCGAGGAGCAGGGAAAATTTTGGGACTATCAAGACCTCCTGTTCGCAAGCCAAGAGGAACTTAGTCCTGATCAATTGAAGCAATATGCAAAGGATTTGGGTTTGCAGACGAATCGTTTTAATGAGTGCCTGGATTCGGGAAAATACCAAGGAGCTGTCGAAAAAGATGTGCAAGCGGCGAAAAAAGTGGGAGTTAATTCCACGCCGACTTTCGTTATCAATGGTGTTCCCGCCACCGGGAGCCTTTCGGTAGAGCGTTTCAAAGAATTGATCGATTCCGAACTGCAAAAAGCAAGAAATCCAATGGCGGCGGGTCGCGCGGGATCAAACTCGGGATAGTACCGATCAGAAAACTCGGAGCTTCCCTACACACAACAATTCCCTTGTTCCAATGCCTTATGGACAGCCTGACGCACAAGATCGTAGGGGGGAACTTTGGAAAACCGTCCGTTTTCCTGGAGGTAAGTTCTTCAAGCTAAAGTATAGCTAAAAGCTTTATCCCCTTCCGGTTCAATGTCCTGACCGTTGATCCGCACGGTGGGTGATCCGGGGAATTTCTCGGCCATGGCTTGCTCAGGTGAAGCGACCACGGTGGTATGAAAGGATACATCTACAGATTGTTCGCCGAGCACTCCTTTCAAAAGTCTCTCGGTTTCTTTCCAGGCCGGACAATCGGGTGCCACCAAAAGTTCTACTTTCATTATCGATCCTTTCTTCTGGGCCAAGAGGCAACTCCTGGGATCGAGAAATTGGGCATGCAGTTCGCCTCCGGAGTTTCACGCGATTCCTCGATGACCTAAAAACAATGAGTGGGGAACAGATCAGTATCGGTGATAACCGCAACCGCCGTAATGCTCATAACCCCGATCATAACTGTAATGGCAACCGCTATCTCCATGAGGTCCATAGCCGTCGTGGTAGCCGTAATGGGCGCAACCGGCAAGGGCCAGCCCCAAAGCCAAAATTAACAGAATTTTCCTGACCATCGTTTACCCTCCATCGAATATAATTTAAGCACCTATGTACTCCAACGAAAGATCGCTGCCCCTTGCTCTTTGTCATTCCGAGCCCGGCACTCAGTTTCTCTGAGCAGAGTCACTTGCTGAAGCTACTGAATGCCCGACTCGAAATAACACTACAGAACGAAATGTCGTTTTAGTAGCAAGGAGCTGTCCGACAATGAGAAACAACTCTTCCCCTCAATGCTGACAGTTAGACACACATGACCCCGTGCTTTTGAAAAGTATCGGTTTTCATTGGCATTACAATTTGCCAGCAACAACAGGGAGTCAGCGATTTGGTCCCCCCCTTAATTCCAAAGGGGGGTTAGGAAGGATTTTTCAACCTGCTGATTCTTATTTAAAATCCCCCTAAATCCCCCTTTTCCTATTGTGCCATATGGCAATGAGAAGGGAGCAAGTATAATCATGATGAAGCACCGGGATGCAGCTGGCAAACGCAAGGAGGGGCAGCCCCTCCTTGCGTTTGCCAGGTCACTCCTTTCCCTATGTATCTTTTGGAGGTTCATCATGATCAACAACACCGCGCTTCAAAAGTGGAACCGCCTGTCACACAAGCAACTCGATCAACAATTCATC
>Ga0210125_1000125_pt1 | contig 13754 bp, 10 predicted proteins | sample RushMan_CattailN_FD_185555 | JGI IMG/M metagenome (GOLD analysis project Ga0210125, IMG submission 185555) | Wetland microbial communities from San Francisco Bay, California, USA, that impact long-term carbon sequestration -... | ecosystem: Environmental > Aquatic > Marine > Wetlands ...
GTCCCGATGAACTTCTCGAAGTATTGGAAAAATTGCGAAATCCTGTATTGTCTGCCCAGTTCACAAAACTGATGCATGGCTGAGATGAAATTTGGAAATCATTTGACTTGATGTTTAAGAATCCATGGAGTTGCACTTCTTGTTGTGCAGAGAACCTCGAAAGATTGTTGTCGAAGAAGCGTGTAAAACCAGTCGAATGGTTGAAAAACTAAGGTCCAATCTTCCCTCAGCGCAATTCCAACTTGTTGAGAGTATTCCAGATATACTGGAGTCGGATCCTGAACGACTCGAAATAGTCAAATTTCGTGGACGTTTCCTTAAATCCTGCCCGGGCACCCGTCACTATTTTTGCTGTGGATATCAGATTCTTCACTTCGGCGTGCAGTGCTCTCTGAATTGTACCTATTGCATTCTTCAGGCCTATCTCAATCAGCCAAACTTGAGGGTCTTTGGCAACACGGAGGATCTCTTCGCGGAGCTGGAACAAGAGTTGCGCGCACATCCCAAAAGACTGTACCGCATAGGCACGGGGGAGTTTACTGATTCGTTACTGTTAGATCGCTGGACGGAGTTTTCACGGGACTTGATTCCATTCTTCGCAGAACAGCCTAATGCGGTCTTGGAGCTAAAAACTAAAACCGATTTCATCGCTAACTTAAAAGACCTCGCTCATGACGGGCATACGCTGGTGGCATGGTCGCTGAACGCACCATCGATTCGTCGGCGGGAAGAGGCCGCAGCGGCGACGATCAAGCAGCGTCTGACGGCGGCTCGGCAAGTTTCCGAATGGGGGTACAAACTCGCGTTCCATTTCGATCCGATGATTGAGCACCCTGGCTGGCGCGAAGGTTACAGAGAGGTGCTGGATCAATTGTTCTCATCCGTGGATCCCAATAATATTGTCTGGATAAGCTTGGGCGCGTTTCGCTTTATGCCGGAATTGAAGCCTATAATTCAAGACCGGCATCCAAAGAGTAGAGTCGTTTATGGGGAATTTATTAGAGGCTTGGACGGCAAGTTGCGCTATTTTAGCGATATCCGCGTAGAGCTTTATACCTGGATGGTCGAGCGAATGCGCGAGATAGATCCAAATATCTGCGTTTATCTGTGCATGGAAGGTGAAGACATCTGGGAGCAGGTTTTTGGATTCTCTCCGGAACAAAGGGGTGGGTTGCCGGCTATGTTGGACCACGCGGTTAAAACACGCATGAAAGTCGGATTGGAGTGTGACGAGTCCGTGCGCCCAAAAAGTACTTGAAGTGCTGCGCCCAAAAACCTTCTGTTCGCCTGGGTTTAGGTGCAACTGGTTTTGAATTTCATAATTCCATCACTCGCATATCGAGTTACTTTCCCCTAATTTGATCGGTTCAACCCGATGCGTGGATGCTGATGCAAGGCATCTGTCATTATGAGTCACGCCGATGCATGCCGAGGAATCTTTCAGGTATGCGAATCGATTCGTATTTCTCGGCTCCTGCCGGCTCCTCGGAATGACAGCGTCGAGGTAATCGCTGAATTTAAATCTTTCATTTTCCACATTGCTGTCAGCATTTCAAAAACTCTTCTAAGTTTTGTGAATTTTGGTTTTTGAATTCGAGCAAAAATTTGATATTAACAAATCCGTTTCACTTTTGATTAATTGTATGTTTGATGTAATTTTGCATTTATGCTGTGCGAAAGAATGATTTTTCAATTGTGACTGAGGAAATTGTGGGATCTGGATGTGGAGGTAGCGCAGGGTTTGGAAGCCAAGACGTTCAGGTGCCTGGATTTTTTTTAACCCATAGACGGCGACGACTGAAGAAGGCTAAAGTGAGATTCCGAGCTGAAGGGAGGAAACGATGGATTTCCAATTGACCGACGAACAACGCATGATCAAAGAAACGGTTTACAAATGGTCCGTTAACGAATTAGGTCCTTTGCAGGAAAAAATCGATGAAGAAGACTGGTTCCCGCCCGATTTTTTTAAGAAGTGTGCGGAAATCGGCATTCTCGGAATTACCATCGATGAAAAATATGGTGGGCTGGGTGGCGATGTCCTGATGCAAACATTGGCAATTGAGGAGATGAGCCGTATTTGCCCGGGCTTGGCCATGACTTACGGAGCTCATTCCAATCTTTGTGCCAATAATATCCACAAAAACGCCAGCGAAGCATTAAAAGAAAAATATTTGCCCCCCATGATGACCGGTGAAAAGATCGGCGCCTTGGGTCTCACCGAACCCAATGCGGGTTCCGATGCCATGAGTCTTCGCACCAGAGCAGAGAAGAAGGGCGACAAGTATATTTTGAATGGAACCAAAATATTCATCACCAATGGGCCTGTGGCCGATACCCTTCTGGTTTATGCTAAAACAGATCCCAGCAAAGGCGCCAAAGGAATCAGCGCGTTTATTGTTGAAAAAGAATTTCCCGGCTTCTCGGTCTCTCGGAAATTGAAAAAATGCGGGATGCGAGGCTCACCGACAGGCGAGTTGGTGTTCGAAAACTGCGAAGTGCCTGTAGAAAACCTGGTGGGGCAGGAAAACATGGGAGTGCATGTGATGACCAGCGGCCTTGACATCGAACGGATCGTCCTGGCAGGAGGCTCCGTAGGAATGGCTCAGCAGGCATTGGAATATTCCATTCGTTATTCGGTAGAGCGCGAACAGTTTGGTCAACCCATCGCCAATTTTCAAATGATCCAGCAGAAGCTTGCAGATATGTATGCAAGAACAGAAGCTTCCCGACTCATGGTTTACCGGGCTGCTGAACTGGCACAAAGATCGCCGCGAGGTGGTAAAGGCACTGAATTAACCAAGCTGGCGGCTTCCGCGGTTCTGTTTGCCGCGGAAACGGCCACTTGGGTATGCGATCAAGCCATCCAGATTCACGGCGGATACGGGTATTGCCTCGAGTTCCCGGTGCAAAAGCTGTGGCGCGATGCAAAATTGTACGAAATAGGCGCAGGTACCAGCGAAATCCGAAGAATGATTATCGCTCGGGAATTGACACGGGAAGAATTTGCTCGCAAATCTCAACGTTAGAGGCATTGGGCAGCAGCGATCAGTTGGATATTGCATAGCAGCTTTACCAATCCAGAATCAGATAGCCAACATTCAACACCAGTTCGAATCCGTGTGTCACCGGCGACTGATCACTGATGGCTGCGAAAGAGGGGGAGTTATGGATGATCAGCTAGTCCTTGAGGAAAGAAAAGATCAGGTCGCTGTGCTCACGCTTAATCGGCCTGAAGTTATGAATTCATTCAATTTTGGCTTACTTCTGGCTCTCAAGGAGCGGATAGAAGCCATTCAGTTTGATCCTGAAATTCGTGTGGTCATCATTATCGGAGCCGGTGACAGAGCGTTTTGCGCGGGTGCGGACCTAAAAGAGAGAGCTACATACAGCGAACAGCAAGTCAGAGAGTTCATCTTCACGATCCGAAACCTTTTCACCTTTATTGAATATCTGAACAAACCGGTCATTGGGGCAGTCAACGGCATCGCCCTGGGGGGTGGAACAGAGTTGGCACTGGCCTGTGATCTGCGGATCGCATCGACAAAGGCCAGTATGGGACTCACCGAGACCCGCTTGGCCATCATTCCCGGGGCGGGAGGTACTCAAAGACTGCCGCGTTTGGTAGGCAGGGGAAAGGCCAAGGAGCTAATATTCACGGGGCGCAGAGTGGATGCTCAGGAGGCTCTGGATATAGGGTTGGTCAACAAGATTTGTCCACCCGAATCCTTGCTGGAAGAATGTCGAAAGATGGCCGCCATGATTTGTGAGACTGGCCCAATTGCCATCCAGCAGGCTAAGTATGCGATCAATTACGGCTTGGAAACAGATCTGCATACCGGCCTTGCCATTGAATCGAATGCATATTGGGTCACCATCCCTACGGAAGATCGACTGGAAGGATTGGCCTCATTTCGCGAAAAACGGAAACCAGTCTACAAGGGTAAATAATGTCAACTGCGCCTCGTAAGGATGATGCAAAATGACCGATGCAAAAACAGAAAACAGAGCATTTTGGGAGAATGAAGAACTCAAGCTCGACCAGCTTGTCTATGATGCCAGCTGGCCCGGCGGAGAGAAAGCGGTAGAACGCTTGGCCAAGCAGGGGAAACAACCCGTCCGACAGCTCATTGAGAAGCTGATCGATCCCGGTACGGAGTTTTTTGAGTTGAGCCGCATCGCCGGTTTTGGGATGTTCTATCCAGATGTGGACGACGTGCCTTGTGGCGGTATGGTTACAGGTTTAGGCAAAATTTATGGCAACTGGACCATGATTCTTGCCAATGACAGTCGAGTCAAGGCGGGAACTTATTTTCCAATAACACTGAAAAAACACATGCGAGCCCAGGCGATTGCAGAGCGCTGTGGTCTTAACTGCGTTTATATAGCAGATTCAGGGGGCGCTTATCTCCCTATGCAGGCGGACGTTTTCCCCGATGATCAGCACTTTGGCTCGATGTTTTACAACATGGCGCGCATGTCCTCCAAAGGGTTGAAACAGATCACTCTGAGCACCGGAGGCAACACGGCCGGCGGTGCTTACATCGTTTTTATGGCATGCCAGTCCATCATGATTGACAAGATGTCATACTCGTTCTTGGGTGGACCTCCACTGGTAAAGGCCGCCACCGGAGAAGTGATCTCCGCTGAGGATCTGGGGGGAGCTCGAATACATACTCAAATTTCGGGCGGTGCCGATCATTTCTGCACCAATCAGGATGAAGCCATCGCAAAGGTGCGAGATATTCTCTCGTTGGAGGCGCCGCAGAAGCTGCACATTCATCGCTACGCTGAAAGTCCTTCGCAAGTTCCGGTTGAATCGATCTATCAAACCTTTCCGGCGAAAATTCATCAGGGTATGAGGGTGCGTGATTTTCTGGAAGCGATTGCCGACGACAGCTATTTCATAGAATACAAAAAAACGTATTCTCCTGGACGAGGCGATAATATTGTGGCCGGTAAAATCCGGCTGAAAGGAATTCCGGTCGGGGTCATCGCATCCAATGGGTTGGGGATCATTTTTGCTGAAGCTGCGCGCAAAGCTACCGAGTGGATCGTCCGTTGTTCTCAAGAAAAGGTGCCTCTTTTGTTTATTCAGAGCTCGCCCGGTTACATGGTGGGGTCGGAATCGGAACATATGGGGATCGGGAAATATGGTGCGGACATGGTGCGCTCAGTGTCATGTGCGCAGGTGCCTCGCATCCAACTTGTCGTCGGACCCGACAACGGGGCCGCAAACTATGGAATGTGCGGCAGAGCGTATCGTCCGCATTTTCTGTTTCACACTATGAGAGCAAGGACATCGGTTATGAGCGGTCGGTCCGCGGCGGAGGTGCTTCTTTCCATTGAAGAGCGAAAGCGTGCCTCGGCTGGAAATCCTATGAGCGAAGGGGAAAAGCAGGCTTTTCGCCAGCAGATGGTCGACAAATATGACGGCGAAGCGCATCCTTTCTATTGCGGAGCAAGACTCTTGAGCGACAGAGTGCTTAAGTTTCGTGAAATTCGAGACTGGCTGGCTATGGCTTTTGAGGTTAGTTTGCTGCAGCCCATTGGGGAGCCGGCTTTCGGCAACCTTCGTTTCTAGTAACTGGCTTTCATCCTACAAAAAACAACCCTCAAGGGGAGAGGAACCGGGGGTTTCCGGATGAGCACCAGCTAGGTCGAAGTTCACGGTTTTCCGGCGAAAACAGTCTGTCCTCAAGAGGATAGCAACATCAGCATTAATATAATCGAGGAGGTTGGCATGGCTATTATGAAATATCCTAAGAAAGTGGTTCTGGGTGATATTACCGTTCGAGACGGATTTCAGCATGAAGAAAAGTTCATTCCCACCGATGCGAAGCTTTGGGTGGCGGAAAGGCTGGTTTTGGCAGGCTACAAGCGGCTTGAAATCACTAATTTCGGCAATCCAAAGGGGATGCCTCAGTTCAAGGACGCCGATGATTTGATGAAGCGACTTCGAGGCAGCAAGAAAGTCGGTCATATGCTGAAGAATGTGGAAATTACCTGTATCACCATCCGAGAGCGAGCCGTCGAGCGGGCTATTCAGGCGTGCAAGGACGGCTACGGTCCCGACCGAGTGTTGTTTATGGTCTCCACCAGTGAATCCCATCATCGGACAAATTCAGGGCTTTCTCTGGCCGACTACTGGAAGATGTGTGAAGAGTATATCCCTAAAATCCATGCTGCCGGCATGAAAGTGTGTGGGACCGTGAGCACTATTTGGGGATGTCCCATCGAGGGTCCCACCGAGCTTAAAAAGGCTGTGGAATTCACCAAGCGTTGGCTGGACATTGGCGCTGACGACATTGAACATGCCGACCACGACGGCTCCGCCCCGCCCAATAAAGCCTATGAGTACTTCTCCATGATAATGGATGCAATTCCGGATCCCACCAAACACGTCGCCCATTTCCACGTAACCCGAGGATGGGGACTCGCCAATGTTCTGGCGGCATTGAACGCGGGCATTACGCACTTCGAATCCACTTTGGGTGGAATCGGCGGGCAGCCGGCTAATTTTGTAGACGGAGTGCCTGTGACCGGTACCGGAAAATACTATTATGAAGATCCAACCATCACGGGACTTGTGAGCACTGAGGATATGGTGGTCATGCTGGATGAAATGGGCATCGATACAGGTCTTGATGTGGACAAGGTGCTGGAAGCCGGACGCATGGTCGAAAGAATCGTGGGTCGAAGACTGCGTTCAGAATGCGCTCACACAGGAAGGATTCCCAAATCCTTGACTGGCAGGGGATAAATCTCAGAGTCTCATTCCAGCGTTTGAACATACAATAGGCCACTCCGGGAAACCAATCCCGGTTGTGGCTTTTTGCTTTTCCCCTCCTTCGGTGTTTGTCGGCGATTGCTTTAATGGCTTGACTTTCTCTATGTATGATGCATTCTCTAGCCGATACCGACCGGCGGATGCTGGCACCAACACCCGTCCGGAATGCAGTTTTTTAGCCCTTACGGAAAAGGGGCTTTCGGGACGGAATTTAGTTCCAGTAGGGTGCCGGCTACAAGACTTAATCATGCGAGAGACTTATTATGGAGTACACACTTAGGCGATACGAAGCTATACAGAGGCTTGTCTGGTTCGTTTTTTTTCTGGTATGTCTGGGAGTCGCTTATCCTTTAAGTAATTTCTATCAGGTCAATTATCAGGGAACAGCTGTCGTAGCCTCTGTAAATCCTGAAATTCTTAAGACTCCCCAGTTTTGGGCTCAGCGTTATTGGTTGGGCTTGGACCCGCTGGGTAAAATCATTCTATACCTGTTTTGGGTAGCCTGCCTTTTTCTGATTGGCAAAATTGTTTGGTTGTTTGTCCAGTATCTTGGCAAATATCTTGTGAAATTAGTACTCAGCGAAACCATCATAAATGTTCCCGGTAGATCCAAGCCAAACATAGATGATATTTCCAACCAGTCTCGGAAGCTTTTTTCTGCAGAGACTCTGACGAAAAAGATGAAAAGTATTCCGGTGCGATTTTTGTTTCATCCTTTTCAGAGGCTGCGTCTGATGCTCGCCCATTCTCATAGAATTTTGTCTTCTGAAGATTTGATAGAGAAGGAACGTCGAGTTGTTGAAACTGACTGGCAAGTCCTTTGGTCTTCATGGGCGCCGTTTAGATGGCTTTTATGGCTTTTGCCGTTGCTGGCATTTATTCAGACTTGCTGGCTTTTCTACCTTCAGTTGCTGCCTGCACTGACGGCGCAGAAGGAGATTAATGATTTATTCGGTGCATTAATGGCAAGCTTGCTCCCGGTCGCGCAGGTTATCGTTGTGGTTATCATGCTGAATTTGGTCAGTGGCCTTCTGAAGCGGATCGAAAACCTCTATCTCTCCAATGTTGATGCACTCTTCTATGATCAATTGCTGTCACGTGTTCCCTTTCAAAGCAGCGACACCGTAGTGATTTTAGAAGCCTTGCAAAGACACTTTAAAGAGCTTCAGACAATGCTGCGACGTGTGGAAGTTGGGTCGCTCAATGAGGCAGACACCAGAGGTAAGGGGGAATGAAGGCAAGAGGCGGTGGAGAAAAGGTGGGCGTGCTGCTGGGCAATTTCTTGAGAAAGCACCCGGCTTTTTCCGCCAATCCTATAGGGGATTGGGATAAGCTGGTTGGCCGACAGGTGGCTCAGCACTCTCAACCAAAGTCTCTAAAAAACAAAGTCCTGGTAATTTCGGTCTATGATTCTATTTGGAAACATCATCTTGAGCTCAACAAAATGGCTTTGCTCGATAAAATCAACTGCAGCCGTCCGGAACCACTGGTTGAAAAGATCGTCATCAAAGTGGGTGAAATTGCTGATGCTGAGCCGGTGCTGAATCCCAACTATCGACTTTTGGAAAAGATAAAAAAGAAGAACTCGAGGTCTACCAGAAAGGTCAGGTCATCCAGCCGACCACTGACTCGAGAGGAGCAAGAACTGCTTGCTGGAATAAGTGATGCCGAGTTGCGTGCAATGGGTAAAAAACTCCTAAAACGTTTACCTTTGGAAGATGAGGAGAATTAATAACAGGACGATTGCTGATGGCAGTGCATCATGTATATATTGGATTATATTAATTAAGTTTACGCATGGTTAGCGATGAAATCGCCAATTCTTGGTATATTAGATAAATTCACTGTTTTGATGAAATTGATTTGCTATTTCGTTTCGCGCTGAAGTACTGGTACACCGCCGCTGCAACGTCTTTTGGCAACCCGGTAACCACTTCCAGTTCTTCGATGCTTGCCTGCTCAAGTTTTTCCAGACTTCCGAAATACTGGAGCAGCATTTGTCGGCGCTTGGGGCCGATTCCAGGTACCGAATCCAAAGCTGAGGACAGCAGTTCGTTCCGATGGAGGCTTTGATAACGTGTTATGGCAAACCGGTGCGCTTCATCTCGGAGTCTTTGCAGGAGGTGGAGGATATCTGGAAAACGGGATAGAAACAAAGGATTCTTGCGTCCCGGTGTATATACCTTTTCGTAAAATCCTCGGCCTTTTTCACCTCGGTCCGCTTCCTGTTCTTTGGCGATGGAAATGACGGGAAGTTCATGTTCAATACCTGTTTCCATAAGAATTCGGTATATTCGATTCAGCTGCCCCTTGCCGCCGTCCAGAACCAACAGATCCAGACTCGCGGTAAGTTCCGGATCTTCTCTTAATAGTCTTTCTACAACCTCTGCCATCATAGCCGGATCATCGGGTTCGTTTTTCCCCTGAATGCGGTAGTGACGATAAGATGACTTGTCGGGTTGGCCGTTATCAAACACTACCAGTGCGCCTACTGCATGCTGTCCCTGGATGTTGGAAATGTCTATGCATGCCATGCGGGAAGGGCGGGTCGTCAGTCTCAATATCTTTTGCAGGTTTTCCAGCAATTTTTGATCTTTCCGTTGCCATCTTTGACGGCTGGCAAATCTTTCCCGCGCATTGCTCTCTGCCAATGTAAGTAGATATTTGCGGTCCCCGCGCTTAGCATGCCAAATCCGAACATGTGTTCCCTTGCAATCCGACAGCCACTCTTCAACAATTGGCTGACTGTCAAGCGTAACCGGAACAAGGATCTCGTCTGGAATATATCGTCCGGCAGAATAATACTGCTGTATGAAGGCGGCCAAAAGTTCTCGCTCTTCCCCTTGAGCCTCTTTAATATCGTAACTTCTTTGCCCGACCAGAACTCCTTGGCGGACAAAAAGCACCGTGATTTCAGTCTGTTGCTCTTCCCGGCAAATTCCCAACACGTCCTGGTTTAAAAGGCGGCTGGATACGATGTGTTGTTTCTCTAAAGTTGCCGCGACAGCCTGCAATCTATCGCGGTAGAAGGCTGCCCGTTCGAAATCCAAAGTTTTTGCAGCTTGCTCCATTTGCTGTCGCAACTGTTGCTGTAATATCTCGGTCTTACCTTGCAGGAACAAAACAACTTCTTCCACGACCTTAGTATATTGTTCCTGGTTGACTTTACCCGCGCAGGCACCCAGACAACGCCCTAGAGAGTAATTGAGGCAAGGTCTTTCCCTCGCTACGAGATTTTTGCTTTTACATTGTCGCAAGGGAAAGAGCTGATTCAGCATTTTCAGCGTTTCCCTTACCGAATGAGCAGAATGGTAGGGGCCGAAATAAAGGGCGCCGTCACTGCGAAAACGCCTCACGATTTCAAGCCGCGGGTAGGGGTCGCGAAGATCAATACGTAAGCAAGGATAATTTTTATCATCGCGCAGGATTACATTGTAACGAGGGCGGTGTTTCTTGATGAGGCTCGCTTCCAGAAGCAACGCCTCCTTCTCGGTGGGCGTTATGACATATTCGAGTCCGGTGGCTCTTGTGAGGAGTACTCTGGTTTTGATGTTTTCTGAGACTGTGGTCCGGAAGTAATTGCTCACCCGTTTTCTCAGATCAATAGCTTTCCCAACGTAGAGGATCTTTCCGTCGGGGTCTTTGAACATGTAGACTCCGGGTGAATGCGGTAAGGCTTCCATTTCCCTTGTCAGAGGATGGTTTTGTAATTTGGTTGATTCTGCTGAAGTGTACGATCCGGTTTCGCTGCTTGTCATCGTTCTATCTTGTAATCACCATAGGTGCCCGCCAAAAAGAATCTGATTCGTGCTATTGTCACTAACATAAATATATAAAACAGCAGCATTTGAACAGCCCTTCTGCTTTCTTTTGGGCTTGCATGCGAACGCAATTCAATTTATTCTGTAGCAGGGTTCACGGCAAATCATCATCATTACCTAATTGAAGTGCCATCATCAGTTGCTCGCTCGTTGAAAACCGCTACTTTGAGCTTGACTTAAAAGAAGAAAAGTGATGCTCTATCAGGCAATATCGAGAGAGAATAAATCGCCATTGCAAGCCCAAGCTTCTGTTGTCGGAAATGAATTAATTTGACTGCTGCCAATGCTGTAAATGGCAGATATCTTAAAACTTATTAGCGTCGTAGTTACAGGAATATGGTATGGTCGATGCGGCTTAAAGATGTGAGTTACAAGGGATGAAGAGATTTTCCCTGCCCGCCTTATTGCATGAAAAATTCGAAGGCCTGACCACGCAACGAAAGATTTTATTGTTTGCGGGAACCTTTGTCGCCTTGGGTGCAGCTTTCTATTTTCTTAAATACAAGCCATTGTCAGAACGCATCAACAGTCTGGAAGCGAATATTGTCCGGCAGGAAAAGCGACTGGTTGAACTGAAAAAGGCCAAAGCTCAGGTAGGTGTTCTTGAGAAGGATTTGGCCGAATCGGAAACAGAGTTTGCTCATTTGTTAACTATGCTTCCCGACCAAAAAGAGATTCCCGGCCTCCTGGACAGTGTGTCCCAGTTGGGTGCTCAGGTTGGGCTGGAGAACATTTTGTTTCAACCTCAACCCGAACAACCCCATGAATTTTATGCGGTTATTCCAGTACGGCTTGATTTGATCGGCTCCTATCATGAGCTTGGAACTTTCTTCGATAAAATAAGTAAGTTGAATCGAATTCTGAAAGTAGACAATTTGACCGTCACTCGTCGCAATGATGCCTCATTGCAGGTAGCATGTACGATTGTTACTTACCGTTTTCTCGAACAGGCCGAGCAACAAAGAGAGGGGAAGAAGAAAAAATAGGCCCTTAAAGACACAAGTATTATCTTGGTTGATTTCCTTGCAGGATCGTTAAAGGAAGAGGGGGGACATGCAGGGGACCATTAAATATATATACGCGTACGCCATGGCGAGTTTTGTCGCGTTCTGTTGCTTGGGTTGCGCTACGTCGCCCTCCGCGGATAAACAGCCAACTGTGGAAACTGCAAAACAACAGAGAACGACGCTACCGGAAAGATCGCCTGAGAGTGGAGTGCCTGCGAGAAACCGACTGCTGAACGTAAACATTTCTGAACAAGCCAATGAAATAGTTGTTACATTATTCAGCACCGATCCGTTAAAGAATTATCAGATGCAGAGGGTCGGGGAAAATCAATTTGTGCTGGATCTTGGCGACTTGCAGACTGCCCTGCCACAACCCCCGATACCAGCGACCTCGGATAAAATCAGATTGGCTTATAGGAACGCAGCCTCGGCCAAAGGCGTACAAGTCGTAGGGACGCTCAAGACTCCTTTCGAGCGCTATTTTTTGAGCCCCATTGATAATAACGGATTGATGCTGAGGCTTACTCTGGCGCGCCAAGCCGGGCCTTCCGTCCCTGATGAAATGACCGCGCCAGGGCCTTCTCCGTCTTCAACGGTTGGGGGAAGGGCAAGTTCTAGGTCAGGCTTAGGTCGTGTTAGCACACCCTTGTCCTCGCTTGGCTCCCCCCCCAAATCCGAACACGGGGTTGAGCTAAAGAAAGCCTTCGCGGGTAAACCAATAAGCTTAGACCTGCTGGACGCGGACGTTAAGAATGTGCTGCGCCTGATCGCGGATATTACTGGGACCAACATGGTGATCGATCCTGGAGTATCAGGCCAAGTGACTCTTAAAGTTGAACAGGTGCCCTGGGATCAGGTCCTGGATTTGATATTATCAATGAATGATTTAGCTGAGGACAAGGTTGGTAACGTAATTCGCATTGCTACCAGGGCGAAGCTCCAGCAGGAGTGGAAACAGCAGGAAGAATCTTTAAGGGCACGACAGCAACTGATGGAAGCTGCCAAAGATTTCGGTGAAATTACCACCGAGTACCTTGCTGTTAATTATGCTAAACCTGCTGATATCGCAGCAAAAATAAACGAAATCAAAAGTGAAAAAGGAAGAGTTTCCATAGATGATCGTACCAGCTTGGTGATTTACACGGATTATCAGTCTCGATTGGCAAACGCCACGACCCTGATCAGTCGATTGGACAAACCTACCCCGCAGGTGATGATTGAGGCCCGGATTGTGCAACTTAACAAGACTGCTACAACAGACTTGGGGATTCAATGGAATTTCTTCCTGTCGAGTACATCGGGGAGCGGCTCACATCTGTTTACTCAGGACTTTCAAGTCAACCACCCGGCATCGTCTCCGGATTTGTTCGGGTTCAGCTTTGGACAGTTGACCGGGCAGACTATTTGGAACGTCGATCTAATTCTATCCGCCCTTGAAACGAGGGGAGAGGGTAAGATTGTTTCGGCGCCGCGGGTGCTCACCCTTGATAATGTGCAAGCCCTTATCAAGCAAGGACAACAAGTACCTTATCTGGTTTTGAGCGATCAAAATGTTGCATCTACCCAGCTTGTCGATGCCGTCCTTGAACTTCAGGTAACACCTCATATAACGCCGGACGACAGAGTGCGAATGGAAATTAAAGCAAAAAAGGATCAAGTGGATCTGACCGGGCCTCAAGTTGGTATTCAAAGTCAGCCTCCTATCAATACTCGGGAAGTTCAAACGGAACTGTTGGTTGATGATGGAGCGGTCATAGTGATAGGCGGTATCATAGAAAACACGGATGAACGAAGCGAGGATGGAGTGCCTGGACTCAACAGAGTTCCTCTGCTCGGATGGTTGTTCAGGAGAAATTTTCACAAAGTCGAGAAAACGGAGCTGCTCATTTTCATCTGTCCCAAAATTGTTGGCTATAACATTCCCCCCGTCCAGGGTTGATTTTCGATGGTTTTGCAGGACGAATACCCAATCGTCAATAAGCAACAGGAACAGGGAAATAAAAAAACTTAGGAAGGCATTTTATATTTGAACAAAATTGAGAATTGGCTAGACTATTGTTCGTCCGGAAATCTCGGATTCCTCTTCCCATGCAGTGCAGCCCTCCAGGGCTGTTTATGTTAGTTGCGCCGGTAGCAGGG
>Ga0210125_1000126_pt1 | contig 13656 bp, 11 predicted proteins | sample RushMan_CattailN_FD_185555 | JGI IMG/M metagenome (GOLD analysis project Ga0210125, IMG submission 185555) | Wetland microbial communities from San Francisco Bay, California, USA, that impact long-term carbon sequestration -... | ecosystem: Environmental > Aquatic > Marine > Wetlands ...
GGTTCTGAGAAAGTGACATCATGGAAACGGGTTCCGGGCTTGGGATACATCGGAAGACGAATAAATGGCTCGTCAGACCTTCGCTGTTGGCCGCTTTGGCATTGGTCCTGGCTTTTTCCCTGACAGGATGCATGACGGTTGGGCCGGACTATCTGCCGCCGAGCTCTGAAATACCGGAGGATTGGCAAGGCGTGCCCGATCCGTCTCTGATTTCAGGCAAAAGGGTCAGTCCAGCCTGGTGGGCGGTGTTTAACGATCCAGTGCTCGACCGTCTTATCGAAAAGGCTTCAACCGGTAATTTGGATCTCAAAACGGCTGTGGCCAAAGTCAAAGAAGCACGAGCGGGAATCGGAGTAGTGGCGGGTGTGTACTATCCTCAAATAGACGCAGAAGCAGACCTTGCCGCGCAGCGAGGCAGTGAAAATGCTGTGGCAGGCATCGGTATAGAAAGCAACCGATACGCTATAGGACTGAATTCAAGCTGGGAGATCGATCTGTTTGGCAGAATCACCCGTTCGGTGGAGGCAGCTACAGCAAATTACCAGGCAATTCAAGAGGATCGACGTGACGTGCAGGTGAGCCTGTATGCGGAAGTGGCGCGCAATTATCTCACCGTTAGAACACTGCAGGCACGGCTGGCTGCCACCCAGGGAAATATTGAATCCCAAAGACAGATTCTTACTCTTACCCAAACGCGTTTTAGATATGGTTTGGCAACGGACCTCGATGTAGCTCAGGCAGAAGATGTATTGGCGAATTCGGAGGCCCAGGTGCCGCCGTTGCGCTCTGCACTAACTCAGACTATCAATGCTGTTGCCGTGCTTTTGGGGCAACCGCCCGGGACGGTTCACGAAGAGTTGAGCAAAGTAAAAGCCATTCCAGTTCCACCGCTTCAAGTGGCCGTGGGTGTTCCGGCTGACCTGCTGCGTCAAAGGCCGGACATCCGCAGAGCAGAACGTGAAGTGGCTGTTCAGACAGCTCGGATCGGAATCGCAACAGCCGACCTCTATCCCACCTTGACCTTGCTCGGAACCATCGGCTTGGAGGCGGAAGATGTGGGTAATTTGTTCTCCAGCGGCAGTCACTTTTACACGATTGGGCCTTCCGCCCGCTGGAACGTGTTCGCAGGTGGCAGTATCCGCAGCCGGATTCAGGTAGAGGATGCTCGAACCGAGCAGGCACTGCTGCAATATGAACAGAGCGTGCTGCGGGCGCTTAATGAAGCAGAAAATGCCATGACCGCCTATTTGGAAGAACGCAAGCGAATGGAGGCTCTTGAACGCTCGGTTTCAGCTGCCAAGCGAACTTTGAAACTGGCCATCCAGTTATACAAAGATGGACTCAGAGATTTTCAGAATGTGTTGGATGCCGAACGCAACGTGTTCAATGTGGAAAATCAACTGGCAGAGTCCAAGGGCAGCATCGCCATCAATCTCGTGCAAATCTATAGAGCGCTTGGAGGTGGCTGGGAAGCGGTTGTGAATGACTCTGAAGTCGAAACCGGAAAGAACTTGCCGACGCATTCCCAAAAAGTCCTTTAATCCTAAAATCGGAGGAAGTTTCGTGTTGTCGATACTGCGCACAGGGATCTTTGGAGGCCGAATCTGGATCGTTAACATCCTTGCTGCGACCTGTCTGCTCATTGGGTGTGACAAAAAAAATGAATATGCGCCGCCTCCGCCGCCTCAGGTGACCGTCAGCAACCCGATTCAAAAGAACGTAACGGAGTATGCGGACTTCAATGGATTAACGGAAGCTGTCGATTACGTGGAAATACGAGCGCGCGTGGAAGGCTATTTGGAGAGCATCAACTTTAAACAGGGCAGCCGGGTAAAAGAAGGAGATCTTCTGTTTGTCATTGATCCCAAGCCATTCCAGGCGAAACTGGATGAAGCCAAGGCCGAACTGGAGCGCCGCCAAGCGGAACTGAAGCAAACTGATGCGACTTTAAAAAGAAAAGACCTCGCTTATAAAGCCAATGCTGTGAGTGAAGTGGAAGTTATACAGGCTCGAGCTGACAGGGATGTTGCCAAGGCGGCCATTCAAGCTGCTCTGGCTGCCATCGAGACGGCCAATCTGAACTTATCATATACCAAAATTCACGCCCCCATAAGTGGTCGGATCGGCCGGGAATTGGTAGATGAAGGAAACCTGGTAGGAGCAAGCGAACGTACTTTGCTGACAACTATTGTTAAGGACGATCCTATCTACGTCTATTTTAACGTTAATGAACGTGACCTGCTTCATTACCAGGAACATTCCTCTCGTGAAGACTCTCCAACAAACGGCAAAGGCAACACTCCCGTTTATCTGGGATTGTCGACCCAGCAGGGGTATCCTTTTGAAGGGCGCATCGATTTCGTGGACAACAGGCTCGATCCGTCTACCGGTACCATACAAGTGCGAGGTGTTTTCCAAAATTCCGATCATCAATTGTGGCCGGGGCTTTTCGCCCGCATTCGAGTTCCTGTGGGCACCCGGGAGAATGCGCTTATGGTTCCCGATTTGGCTGTGGGAACGGATCAGCGTGGTGACTTTCTGCTGATTGTCAACGATAAGAACGAAGTCGAGTACCGTCCGGTGAAGCTCGGTCCTTTGGAACGAGGTATGCGCGTTATTGAAACCGGAGTCTCTCCCAATGACCGGATCATCGTTGAAGGCTTACAGCGTGCCCGCCCCGGCCTGACAGTCAGTCCTGTGCCGGCGGCCGGCAAAAAAACCGCTGCAACGATTGGCGCCGAGAACCCCAAATAAGGTCATGGAAAATGTTTAGCCGATTTTTTATCGATCGCCCCATTTTTGCCAGTGTGGTTTCGATTGTCATCGTGATTGCGGGACTGGTCACTTTCAAAACGCTTCCCATTGCCCAGTATCCGGATATCCTGCCGCCGACCGTGGTAGTATCCGCCTCCTATCCCGGTTCCAACGCCAAGGTTTTGGCGCAAACTGTGGCGCAGCCCATCGAAGATCAGGTGAACGGCGTGGAAGGGATGCTGTATATGTCGAGCACCTGTTCCAATAACGGGCAGTATCAGTTGACCATAACCTTCGCGACCGGCACTGACCTGGATATGGCGGCGGTGCGCACACAGAACCGCGTTGCGGTTGCTGAACCGATGCTGCCGGAGGAAGTAAGACGGCTGGGCATCACAGTGCAAAAACAGTCGGCGAACATTGTGCTGTTTGTTACTCTGACCTCGCCCAACAGCACCCTCGATGAGCTTTATCTCAGCAACTACGCCACGTTGCGGATTAGAGACGAACTCGCCAGGCTGGAAGGTGTGGGTGACGTTCTGGTGTTTGGGGCCGGAAACTACAGCATGCGAGTCTGGCTGGATCCGGATAAGCTTAAGGCCCGCGGTTTAACGACCAATGATGTGGTCGACGCCATTCGAGAACAAAACGTGCAGGTGGCAGCTGGGCAGATCGGGCAGCCGCCCGTCCCTGCCGATCAAAGTTTTCAGTATACCATCAACACTCTCGGGCGCCTCAGCGATGTTGCGCAGTTCGAAGACATTATCATAAAAACCGGCGAGGGCACTCGCATAACACGCGTTTCAGACGTAGCTCGGGTCGAGCTCGGGTCCGCGACCTACGATGTCAGCAGCCGCTACAATGGCAAACCTTCTGCAGCCTTGGCCGTTTTTCAGTTGCCCGGCGCCAACGCTCTGGATGTTTCCAGGCGGATTGCAGATAAGATGGAGGAACTCGGCAAAGGTTTTCCAAAAGACCTCGAATACGACATTCCCTTTGATACCACCAAGTTCGTGAATTCGGCGATTTGGGAAGTCTTGCTGACACTGATTATTGCATCCCTTCTGGTCTTCCTCACAATTTTCATCTTTCTCGAAGACTGGCGGGCGTCGCTTATTCCGGGCATTACCATTCCGGTCTCCCTGATTGGAACTTTTGCTGTGATGGGTTTGCTGGGATTCAGTCTCAATATGATTTCTCTTTTCGGCATTGTATTGGCTATTGGAGTTGTGGTTGATGATGCCATTATAGTTGTGGAAAACGCGGTGCGAAATATTGACGAAACCGGCTTGAACGCACGGGATGCTACTATAAAGGCGATGGGAGAGGTTACCGGGCCGGTTATCGCCACTACCCTGGTGCTGCTTGCAGTCTTTCTGCCCACCGCTTTTCTTGGAGGCATTACCGGTCGACTTTACCGCCAGTTTGCGCTGACCATCGCCACGGCCACCGTTTTCAGTTCCATCAATGCCCTGACCATGAGTCCGGCTCTTTGCGCCATTTTGCTCAGACCAACTCGACAGCAAAGCAACCGGTTTTTTCGCATTGTCAACTGGGTATACGACCGAGGACAAAGCCTTTACATGCGGGTAGTCGGGGCAATGGTGCGGCGGGCGATTTTAATGTTGCCGTTATTCCTTATTTTGTTGGCCGCTTCCTACTGGGGTTTTATCAACTTGCCTACCGGTTTTCTCCCTCTGGAAGATCAAGGCTACGCCATGTTGAGCGTGCAGCTGCCGGATGCCGCATCCAAACCGAGGACCGATGCAGTGGTGGAAAAAATAAACAAAAGGTTGGCAACGATGGATGGGGTGGATGGTTATGTCTCAGTCTCGGGTTATTCTCTGTTGGATGGCGCCAATGCCTCCAATGCCGCTGCATACTGGATTATTCTGAAGCCTTGGGATGAAAGAACAACTCCTCAACTGAGCCTGGAAGGCATTGTCGGACGGTTGTGGCAGGAGGCTGCTGCGATTCAGGAAGCCAACGTATTCGCTTTTCCACCGCCGGCAATTATTGGTCTCGGCGAGGCGGGCGGCTTTCAAATGCAGTTGCAGGACCGCGGCGGAGTGGGATTGCAGGCGCTGCAACAGATAGCCCAGGAAATGGTCCAGGCTGGCAACGGCCAAACCGGTCTCGCCAGTGTCTATTCAACATTTCGAGCTAACGTTCCGCAGCTCTATGCAGACGTAAACCGGACACAGGCCAAAACCCTGGATATTCCAATTTCAACTGTCTTTGATACCCTTCAGGCTTATCTAGGATCATTGTATGTCAATGATTTTAATAAGTTTGACCGGATTTATCATGTCAATATTCAGGCCGATGCCTCTTTCCGCAGGCGCGTCGAGGATATACGCCAGCTGGAAGTGAGAAACAGTCACGGAGATATGGTGCCACTGGGAACGGTGGTCAAAGTGGAGAAGACCCTGGGCCCGCAAATCATCAACCGTTACAACTTGTATCCTTCTGCAGCCATAAACGGTTCTGCAGCTCCCGGCTACAGTTCGGGCGAAGCACTTAACATCATGGAAGATATGGCTGCTGCCAAATTGCCTTCCTCCATGGGTTTTGAGTGGTCCGGGATGTCGTATCAGGAGAAACTGACCAGCGGGCAGGCAATGCCGATCTTTATCCTCGCAGTTGTGTTCGTATACCTGGTGCTGTGTGCTCAGTATGAGAGCTGGTCCATTTCTTTCGCCGTAATCCTGGTGGTGCCGCTGGCGCTGTTCGGGACGGTGGCTGCGCTGCTGGTGCGAGGCATGGATGTGAACATGTACACGCAAATTGGGATTGTGTTGCTCATTGGCCTTGCATGCAAGACTGCTATCTTGATTGTGGAATTTGCCAAGCTGCAGAGAGAGTCGGGGAAGGGAATCGAGGAGGCAGCGCTTGAAGCCGCACGCCTGCGCTTTCGTCCCATTCTGATGACTGGATTTACATTTATCCTGGGAGTGGTTCCGTTGGTGATTGCTTCCGGGGCCGGCGCCGCCAGCCGAAAGGCCCTCGGAACGGCTGTGCTTGGCGGCATGTTTGCAGCTATGGCGTTGATGGTCGTCTTTGTGCCTGTTTTTTATGTCGTAATCCAAAGATTCAGCGAATGGTTGTGGCCCCGCAAGGTATCTCGAAAGCCTTCAGGTCAAAAGATGCCTATTGAACATCCCTCTGCATAACATTGGATCGTTTTGGGCCGATGCAGCTTATCAGCTGCTTGCAAATAAAGGATTTCTCTTTTTCAGCTCGAAATGACAGTTGTCGGACAACATTCCTACTGCCGTCGGGAGACAACGGACAAGACCAGGGTGGAAATTGAACATCGGGAGAAGTTTATGGCTCGCAAAACCAAGGAAGAAGCGGAAAGAACGCGACAGAACATATTGAATGCTGCTTTCGATGTGTTCACATGCAAGGGATTTATGCGCACTACATTGTGTGACATAGCTTCTGCGGCCGGTGTCACTCGGGGCGCCATTTACTGGCATTTCAAGGACAAAGTGGATTTATTTGTCGCCCTCTCGGAGGAAATCGAAGCATCCGCTGCCGCCAGGCCTCAGGATATTCGGGCAGATTTGGTGAGGTCGCTGGATGATCTTAAAGAGGAAATTATAAAATTTCTGGCACACTTTGAAGACAACGACCGTTATGCAGTGTTCTATGAAATGGTGAATTATAAGACAGAATACACTCATGAATTGGAGCCGGTGCTGGAAAGACAACAGGCGATCCAGCGCGGTATCCTCGACCGCGTGAAGAGCATGTTTACACTACTCAAGTCTAAGGGTTCAATACGGAGTGACCTGGACCCAGGCCGTGCAGCCTTATCTTTAGTGGCATTTGTGGTAGGTTTGATCGAGATCTGGTTGTCGGATCGAGTTTCTTTTTGCATTACTGAAATGGCGCCAATACTGCTCGATGATTTTTTCCGCGGGATGAATCCAGAATCTGCACGCTAGGAGACTGACCGAAGATACCGTTTTTGTCATTTCGAATCACGCCTTGGCGTGATGACAAATCTGTTAAATCAATGACTTGTGGAAGTAAGATTGCTCGCCTCCAGCTCGAAATGACAGTTCTCGCATACGTTCCTAGTCCGACTCGTTTTAACTAACTCTGATGACCTATCCATCGGACACAACCAACCATGAAAATGCTGTAGGGCTCGTTCTCCGCATGGGCCGACTAAGTGCTCTGTGGCGAAAATTCGGTGACGTATTTTTACGCCGCCAATTTTTGTTCGTCATCTAATTTGGCCAATACTTTTTTCAGATCTTCTCGAGTGAATTTCCACTCGAAAGGTTTTGCGATGGTCTCATATGTTTCTTGAAAGCTGAGAATCTTATTTCGCAGGTCTTCAAGACTTTCAAAGTCATTGGGGGTTAGAACTTTTCTCTGCAGCACGGAAAAATAAATCTCTACTTGGTTAAGCCAACTTGCATGGATTGGCGAATGTACTTGAATCGCATTGGGGTACCAGTTTTTGAGACGATCAATGGAAACCTGTCCTTTGTGGGAGGAGCCGTTGTCAGTTACCCAAAAGACCCGTTGCGCGGATCGATAAGGTTCCTGGCACATAACGACGTCGACCAACTCGTGGAAGCTTTCGATGCCCGTGCTGGTTTTGCACAAACCAAAGACTTTGGCTTGTCGAACATCCCATGCCGCCAGGTAAGCCAGCGCCCCCATTCTTTCATACTCAAACTCCACACGACCGCAACGGCGACTCGTTGGAGCGGTTACACTTCGCAATCGACGTCGGGCTTGAATGCTGGTTTTCTCGTCAGAAGAGATAATGAAATCATGGGCGCCAAGCGGTTTTCCCTCCCAGATGCCATGATACAAATCAAGGACTCCTCCGGCCTTTTCTTCGAAATTTGGATCCCTTGGCCAAATCCAGTTACGGTAACACCAGGGGCGAATGGCGTCTTTGCTCAGCCAGCGCCAGACCGTCTTGCCACTGATGGAAGCGACGATCCCCTGTTTTTCGGCCTATCGGGCGATTTCTTCGTGAGTGAGTTTGGAGAAGGGAAGTCCAAGGTCTTTGGGCAATTGGCAGGCGAGCGCCTTCACGGCCACAATAATCTCAGGGGGGAAAAGTGCCCGGTCTCCCGCGCCTTGGCTTTTCCTGAAGGCCAGCCAGGCGTTCGTCAAAGAAGCGTTTGCGCCATTTGGAGACGATCTGCCGAGGTAAATCAAGCCGCTCACCAATTTGTTTGTTTGAGAAGCCCTCGGCGGCTAAAATGACCTTATATGAAATTTTTCTTGGCATAACCCCTCCTGTTTTTGAGGGCGATTATGCCAAATGTCAATTATAAGAGCAATCACAATACGTCATCGTATTTATGCCGACATGAACTAAGGTGCGTATGGGAGGAGCGCACCCTGCAATTTAATATAAAAGTCCAAATTGATTACTTCTTGTCAGGCGGTCAGCCAAACTATTACCATTCATGCCATTTCGAGTGAAGTGAGAAATTAGTCTTTGATTCTCGAAAACCCCGGTATCAATGTCTTTGTGCTGATAATCCCAGGGAGCTGGCGGACTTTGTCCTGCACGAAGTTGGAAATAGTTTCGGCATCCGAGCTGAGCAAATCACGGGTTAGCATGACTTTGATAAGCAGATCGACGTCGCCATGTATGCTGTGAATTTCGCGGACTTCCTCCAAATCGAACAGCTTATCAACGATTTTCGACTCTCGCTTGGGCTGTATGTTTATCAGGACGAAGGCTGTTACCGTACGGTGCATATCCGGATAATCGTGTTCTCCAGTTTGGCTCATCCTCTTTCGAAAGTCCTCCATGGTCGGGGGAATAAGTTTATGAATGCCGATGCCGTAATGACGGCTTTCGCGCATTTCCCAGAGATGCACGGACACAAAGGTGTATAGGTCCGCGATTGTTCGTCCTGGAAAATGTTCAAGCAGTCCTCCGCGTTTGATGACATCGCAAAGCGGCCGATAGATAAAACGATACCAATCCCGAGCTGCATCTTCAAGACAAACCGGCGCCGTCCCGCTGGCTTCGAGGTTAGCCTGGTGGCTGGTTATCTGATCGAGCAGGCGGTCGTACTGACCAGGTTCGGTTAGATTGATTTCACTGGGGAGTTTTGTCCGATCGCAAAACTCCGCGCGTTGCCGATAGAGGACGTCCTGGATGCTGTTTCCGGAGGGAATGAGTTCCACAACGTGTGCAAGAATCTCGTCGTGACCAAGTTCTTTAGCAGCAGCGATACGGTGATTGCCGTCTTCGACGTAGTATTCATCTCTGATCTGGCAAAGCTTTACCGGGGGCAAGGGCCGACCCTGTCGAATGGCTTCCTTGATGAATTGAAGCCTTTCCGGAGGTAGATGATCTTTGAGTTTAAACCGGTTGTCGAAATCCCGATAGCGGCCGACACTGCCGACAATGCTCGCGAGCGGCACCGTCCTGAGCCCTCGCACTCGACTTTCATAGGCATCTGCTACCCGCTGACTATCGCTAAAACTTTTAGAATCAGCTGCGCCTGAAATGCCCCAGCGAAATTTGGTCAATTTATCTATGACGTATAGAATCTTCGATTTCAAGGATATGATGCCCATAGGTGTTGATCACTTGGGTTGCATCTATGAGCGATACCCGCTCCGCCAGTGTGCCGAAATTTTTGTGAATATGGCCATGGATGAAATAGTTGGGTTTATATTTGTGAATTAGCCAACGAAAACTTTCGAACCCCCGATGGCACAAATCCTCTTCGTCATGAATTCCTCTCGGCGGAGCGTGGGCAATCACCAGATCGACTCCCCCTCGCCACCAGATAGTGGGCCGCAGGCGGCGGATCAGCCGTCGCATTTCACTGTCGGTATACTGATAGGGTCCACCATTGTACCACATGGATCCTTCCAGGCCGAGAATGTTTAGCCTCTTAAACGTGACCAAACGTCCGTGCAGATTAACACAGCCCCGCGGTTGCTTTGTAGCGTAGCGGATATCGTGATTTCCAAGAACATAATAGAGCGGTGCCCGCAAGGCATTGACGAGAAACGATAGATATTCCGGCGGGAGATCTCCGCAAGAAAGTATCAATGAGATGTCATGAAAGCGGCGGTCATCCAGATTCGGATAGAGCGCCGGTTCAATCACATCAGAAACGCACAGGATCTTGATCACTGAAACTAAGCCTTAACATTCAGGCACGTGCGTATTTTCCCCCGCAATAATAAGCAGCTTGAGTGAGGAATTAGGGCGAGTAGAATATCACCGATCCTTGAGAAAATATCCGTGATATTCTTCTTCTGTCAAATGCTTACGCATGAGATTGCTTATCTGGTCGAACAAGTGCGTGATCTCTTCGTCACTAAGTCGAGGTACCAGAACTTCTAGAAAATCGTCATCGGAAAATTTTTGCAGATAGAACATAAGAGACTTCTCATCAATTTCCCTCGAGAAGCCAAAAGCTACCATTTCATCGTATTCTTCAACAAAATTATGTCGATGCTTTTTCATGGGAACCTTGTTTGTATGCTTATTAAGGATAGACTGTTGCACTTTGAGATCAGACCGGTCTCTTGGATTCCCGCTTTCGCGGGAATTTTTATCCTTCGACGCGATTCTGGAATGCAGGAGTGCAGGCTTCAGCCTGCTCCTTATGACTTGGCTCCCGCATTCATATCCCCAAGGAGATGGAACCCCTATTGGCTATCCGAGGCTGCATTGTTCATATAGTAGTCCAGCCCAAAGTGCGTGATTTGTTCCTCTCCCATAAGATAGCGCAACGTGTTCTTTAGCTTCATCAGTTGAATGAAAAGGTCGTGTTCAGGATAAAGGCCTTCCTTGTGAAGCGGGCTCTTGAAGTAAAAAGAAAGCCATTCCTGAATGCCGTCCATACCGACTCGTTGAGCCAAATTGGTGAGCAACACCAGATCGAGAATGAGGGGAGCCGCCAGGATGCTGTCTCGACATTGAAAATCGACCTTAATCTGCATGGGGTAGCCAAGCCAACCAAAGATGTCGATGCAATCCCATCCTTCCTTGTTATCTCCACGCGGCGGATAGTAGTTGATAGTCACCTTATGGTAGTAATTCTTATAAAGCGTCGGATAAAGTTTAGGCTGCAAGATGTATTCTAATACTGACAGTTTGCTCTCTTCCTTGGTCTTAAAAGAGTCCTTGTCATCCAGTACAAGTCCATCTCGGTTGCCTAATATGTTGGTCGAATACCACCCCTCCAGACCAAGCATGCGAGCCTTCAGCCCCGGCGCCAAAATCGTTTTCATAAGGGTCTGACCGGTTTTGAAGTCCTTTCCTGCGATGGCCACTTTGTTCTTTGCGGCCAGTTCCAGCATGGCCGGCGTATCGACAGTGAGGTTAGGGGCACCGTTGATAAAAGGGATACCGCTTTCCAGCGCGGCGAGAGCGTATAGCATACTGGGTGGAATTCTGGAGTCGTTATTTTCGATAGCCTCATAAAATTTGTCCAAAGAGGCGTGAATATCTTCGGATTTAAGGTAGACCTCAGTACTTCCGCACCAGATCATGATACAGTGTTCAAGTCCGTTTGCTTCTTTGAATCCGGCAATATCTTCCTTCAGGGCGTCCACATGCTGACGCAGGTTTTGGCCGGGCTTGATGAACGTGCCGTCGAGGTTGCGCACAAAACGACGGTCGAAAACGGCTCGCATCGGCTTGATACTGCCCAGAAAATCCTTTATGGATTCGAGATGGTCACGGCTCAGCACTTTTGCATACAGAGCTGCTTCGTATGCGTTCGCTTCATACAAATCCCAGCCTCCAAAAACCAGGTCATCAACCGAATGCAAAGGAACGAAGTCTTTTATGAAAGGTGTCCGATATTCGAATCGTTTTCCAAGGCGTATGGTGCCCACCTGTGTCAATGATCCGATTGGCTCGGCTAAATTTCTTCGAACGAGTTCCACACCGGCTATGAAGGTCGTGCTGACCGCACCGCCGATACCCGGGATTAGTACCCCTAATCTTCCACTGGGCGCTTCAATTTTGTCTTTCAGCTTCAAGTTGTTCTGTTTCAAAGTTGATCCTCCACTCAACTGGATAAGATATCGTTTTCTATGGCAAACGAGTTAGCCTGTACCATATGCTCGTGGTATGTTTATGTCAAGGGAATAGGGATTGAGTATCAGCAGTCGCAGCGGCTGGGAGGCTGTTCGAAATGACAGTTATCGGACAGCCTTTATGGGCTGAACCTTGCATTTTCCAATTTCAGCAGCGCCTTTTTGATGCCCAGTCCGCTGCTGAAGCCTCCTAATCTGCCGTTTTGGGATATAACTCTATGGCATGGGATGATTAAGGGGATGGGGTTTTTGCCGCAAGCCTGCCCCACTGCTCGGGCCGCTTTTGGTTTGCCGACGTTTCGTGCAATCCCCGAATAAGATTTCGTTTCTCCGAAGGGAATTTGGCAAAGGGATTGCCATACATCCTTTTGGAAAGCAGTACCGCTTCGAATGTCCAACGGTATCGCCGGCAATGGAGTTTGCTCGAAAAAATATTTGCAAATGGCGGCATTGGTATTGTCAAGCATTGCCTGGTGAGCTTCTGAGTCAAGCTCAAAAAAAGGAAACAGCTCCTGCAGATTGTTTGTGATTACGTCTTGCGAAGGCGCATTGCTACCGTAAAAATCGATCCGGCATATGCCTTTGGTACTCGCAGAGATGGCTATCCAGCCAATAGGGGTAGGGAAGGTGATGTAATTGAGAAGGGTTCTCTCACTCATCGTCCAGCAAAAAATCCGTGATGTATGGATTCGTTTCCGTCTCGTGCTGAAGCGTCGACTTGGGACGGTCGCCGTAATCATGCCCCGGCCATACAACTGTTTCAGGCGGCAGCGGAAGAATTTTTGTTTTAAGGGATTCAAGCAATTGTTGGAAAGAAGCGCCGGGCAAATCGGTGCGACCCACGGCACTCACAAATAGAGTGTCACCCGTAAAAAGGTTGCCATCGATCAAAATACAACAAGCGCCGGGGGTATGGCCTGGCGTATGGATAAACTTTGCCCTGATGTCACCGAATGAAATTTCGTCTCCATCCTGGATTCGGATATCTGCCGGTTTTGCCGCACAGAATCCCATCATTTCAGCCCATTGGCGGTTTTCCGGTTGTTGGAAAAATTCATCGTCTAACTCGTGCATAATGACTTTAGCGTCGGTTTCCTCGCGCAGGTAGTCATTTCCACAAGTATGGTCCGCGTGTCCGTGAGTGTTCAGGATGTAGCGCAGCTTAACGCCTTTTTCACGCAAAAGCTCCAGAAGCCGATTTTCATCACCGGCGGGATCTATAAGAACGCCTTCGCCACTTACTTCATCGTAGACAAGGTAGCAAAAGACTTCCATTTGACCGACCGGCGTTTGCACGATTTCCATTCTTCCCCTCGCAAAAATCAAGCTCGGTAAAAGTTGTTTCAAATAATATCCACAATGGACTATCCTGGAATAAATGTCAAAGGTGCGCGTGATGAAAAGCAAAGTTCCGGAAAAGCTTTATGTTTATGAGTGCTCGGGGCCGAAAACTCCGGAAACTAGTCCGGCGGGAGAGGGGTATCTTGGCATTTGGCCGGAGACTCCTTTCTATTACGTGTTTTATGAGCGGCCGGCACAATCGTCAGTCCTTGAGTGGCTTTTCAAGAATGGCGATGAGTGGTGCTTGAGAGATACTTATCAGCTTGATTATGACCAGTGGCAGCAAGTCGCGGGACGGGATCATCATGTCGGCCCTTTTGTGATTAGAGCTGCCAATGATTGCAATGCCTGTGGCGGCATAAACCAGAAGATTCCCATCTTCATAAATGCCGGCGTGGTGTTCGGGACTGGTTTACATGCGACTACCAGGGGTTGTCTTTTGGCTATTGCGCAGCTATTTGCGCAAGAATCTGTAACAAGTGTTGTGGATCTGGGAAC
>Ga0210125_1000129_pt1 | contig 13424 bp, 12 predicted proteins | sample RushMan_CattailN_FD_185555 | JGI IMG/M metagenome (GOLD analysis project Ga0210125, IMG submission 185555) | Wetland microbial communities from San Francisco Bay, California, USA, that impact long-term carbon sequestration -... | ecosystem: Environmental > Aquatic > Marine > Wetlands ...
TCTTCTGGCGCAGCTTCTCACGAACAAGCTCTTGATTTAAAATGACAATATTGGGGACTATCGCCATTGTAGCGTGGGCTCCTTGCACGAGTCCACGCTACGTTACACTGGGTTACTATGGGTGTCCGGGATATTATGACATTCTTAGGCCATTTTTTTCAGTTTCCAAATTTCTGTCTGAATCACGCTCGATACAAGTTGAAATCAGACAGAAGTATTTTTTTGTCTACGTGCAGATACCTGTCGTATTTGAGGACGTGAATGCATAGAAGCATCCAAAAAACGTCCCTTATTATAGTTGTCCAACTCAATTCATCTCCGACCGGACCAAAGCAACCGCAGGTTGCAGAAACACCCCTTAGCAGACTTACGCTCAACGCCCCGGTAAACAGGAAAAAGAGCAGAATCAGGAATAGAGTTGCCGACCGCACAAAGATTCCTGTGGCAAGGAAGAAGCCACAAATCAATTCCAGCCATGGTAGGGTAAGGGCGGAAAGATTCACTGCCCAATGCGGCAGTAGTTCGTAACCTGCTATAATATTAGCAAATGCTGCAGGGTCAATGATCTTGTGAATCGCTGCATAGACCAAAAGACTTGCCAGGTAGATCCTCAGACAAAATGCCAAGATCGGATGCATTAGGATTTTTTTTGGGAAATTGAAGGCCTTCATGGTTCTGTTGGATATCCTTCCGCTTGCCAGGCAGATAGGCCGGTTGATAGAATTCTAAGGTTTTCGTGCCCCATGGAACTTAATCTTCGGCAGACTTTCTCATCATAAAGTCGACTAAAAGTTTTTCCGTACACTATGATTTCATCCTGGTAACGAGGATTGGTGAACCTCATTTTGTATGCGAAATCGAACAAATCTGCTGGGATGTTGATTGCACCGGCAATGTGTCCTAGCCTGTATTGGCTATTAGGCCGAGCATCAACAAAAAGTATTCCCTTAAGGTGCTTTCTCCTTGCTTCTTGGATGTTGATCGGTGGGACGTGTGTTTTGGAGGACCATCCTGAGACAATCTCTAGCTTGTCCGGACCCTTTGTATTATTCAATAGACCCAAAGATACGCCCAATGCCAGGATCAGTAACATGCGCTGGATTAAGGTTCGGGTCTGCGTGGCCATTTTTATTCCTTTGGTCGGTGGTAATGGTTTGATCAAAGAATTCAATACACCTTCTTTCCCTCATTTCATCTCAACAGGTCTTTGAGATCAAGAAACATTCTTTCAATATCTTTGATGACGCCCAAATGAGCGAAGCAAATCCTTCCATCACTTGATACGATCAAAGTCAGAGGAGTTCTTGGTTCACCAAGCATCTTGTGGATCTCAAATTTAGGATCGCTCAACACCGGGAAAGAGATTTCGAATTGGTTCCTCAGATATTCAATCTCAAATGGAGTTGCACCAATCGCCAGTCCCAACATTTTGATTTTTTTACTAAGCACCTCATCACTTTGGATCTTGCTAAACAGCTTATTAAACAAAGGTGCTTGTGCGTGGCATTGAGGGCAGTAGACACCTAAGATTTCTACCAGGGTTAGTGAGCAATGCAATTCCCGCAGGGCGAATGTTTGGGAATTTCCAATGCCGAGGTAATCCCGGTCTGCATCGGATTCAGGTGACTGTATTGAAAGTTCGGGAAAATAGGCACCGTTTTGAGGGGGCTCTCCAGCAAATGCTGGCAAAGAGAGCCTCAACAAACAAAGCCATAGCAGTGAACTGATAAATATGTCCTTCTTTGTGCGGGGTATCATCGCTTGACCTCCTTCTCTTGGATTGTCTGAAGAAATTGACGATGCATTGCTTGATCGAGATTTCAAGGTCATCGATTGCTAAAATTTAGACTCTATGCGCGAGAGAGGCAGAAGATCAGGAGGAACCTTTTGTTGCAGCTTGGTAATGCAAGCCCGAACAACATACGACTGAGATCGCACTCCATGCATTGGACCTGTTGAAGGCCGCTTCACCATTCATAGTGCATTTCCAATTTTTACATATTTTCCTAGCAATTTTAATGCCGCTCAAGGACACTGCTGGGTCTCGTCTTTGACTCATATTGTCATGTGGCGACCGGAGACAGCAAGGCTGAGAAAATTTCGGCCCTGCTTAAGAGTCCGTTCGGGACACCGCCGCCAGTTTGCTGGTGGAGAAGCGTGGAGACAATTGATTTATTGTTATGGACAGGTATGCTCAAGAGAGGACTAGTCCGCAATAAACAATACGCGGCGAGAGGGTGTTCGATGTGATGGGACGTTTTGACAACTAAATAGTCACACAGTAGACGACTTCCAAACCGAGTCGCCTGGCGATCTTTCCCGATGATGGGAAATGACAGAAGATTTCAGACAGATAGTTGGCGCCACAAGGCCTCTTCTTAACTCCGTCAACCAGGTTGACATTGCAGCAAAGGTGTTGCTGCAGTAAATATTCACTTCTCCTGGACGGGATTACATTATTGCCGGGATCTATAAGCGCGATTAGTATCCTTGCGAGTTCTCATTAATTGGAATAGTGGCTCGTGACTGAAATCCCAAAACCACAACGCACTTCTGAATGACTCCGATTTACAGGAATTCGTGTAAAAAACCCCCCTCACCCACGGTTGACCTTCTGCATTTGCGAACCCTGCGAGAGTAACTCAATCTACAGAGGATACCTAAGAATAGGAGATTTACTTAGGTTGTGCTACTCTACCGCAAAACGGGTTGGAGATTGGAGGGGGGAATGAACAAGAGGCAACTCATTGAAGCATTGGCTGACTCTGCTGGAATTACGTTAAGTTCGGCAGAAGTTGTTGTAGATACCGCATTTAAAAGTCTTGAACAGACTCTTGTATCCGGCGACCGTGTTGAGATCCGCGGATTTGGGACATTCAAGGTAAAGGACTATGAAGGGGTATGAGGGTAGGAATCCGAAGACCCTGGAAAAGGTCGAAGTGGGTCCTAAAAAGCTGCCATTCTTCAGGGTGGGGCGGGAGCTCAACCGGAGGATGAACTTGGATGGTGCTGAGAGTGAAGGCGACGATGATTCAGATCTTCAAGCTATGGACCGGCGTTAGCAGCTGCAGCCAGCCTGATTGTCGATATTTTTGGGGTGACGTGGGTCTGATCTGAGGATGGCGAAGCGGAATGTATCAGTTCATTCGAGATCCAAGTGCAGCTTCATAGCTTTGTCGATACGAGCCACGATATCTTTCGGCAGCTCTCCAATAAACTCTTGGCTATCCTGGTTCGATCCAGCGTTCTAAAATGATGTCATTGGATGTAGTTGTGTAATCCCCCTGGCGTAGGCAGAAATATTATTTGACATTTTCATCTCAGTTTTATATTCTCAGTTCAAATTTATTAGTGACAGTGGTTTATTTTACTGTAACTCTGCTATACTAGCTAACATGCTGATTTGCAATTAAGATTCCATCCCGAACATGATGTACGCCTGATCGTGATTTTTGCAAAAGCAACGGATATTTTCTCGTCTTAGTCTGGCAGCCGGACTCTTCGTGTAAGCTCCCTATGTGATGTGCCCACGCTCCACCAATGTGTTCTTAAAGCCCTTGCGCGATCCACCGAAACAAGGAGTAAAGATGAAAGAAAAACGGGCGCTAAAGTGGCTTAGGACCCTATTTTCATTATTTATTTTGACATCTTCTGGGCTGCTTTTACAGGAAGTCAGACCATCTGCATCACCAGCTCTTTCACAACTCCAGAGTGAGTGTGTGCAGTGCCATACAAACGTTAAGAAGCTCATTCGATTGAGCTGGGAGGTAGAAAAAATAAAGCCGAAGCAAAAAAAGTCAGCTCAAACGTCCGGCGAGGGTTGATCTGGGCCGTTGGCTCCGTTGGAGCTATACGAAAAGATCTATGTGAAAGAGTCATTTTTACAATCGCCTCATGGGGATATTGGGTGCCAGCAGTGCCATGCCGGCGATCCGACAGACCCCAATTGGCAGACTGCTCACCAAGGCATTATTAAGGACCCATCGTTTCCGGACCCGTCACAAGCTTGCGGCGAATGTCACGAAAAAATAAGCGATTCTGCCAAAAACAGCCTTCACTATACCTTAAAGCCCATACAGCTGGTGCTCAATGCAAGAAGCAGTTCCGCCAATGAGGACATGCAGTCCAGTTTCAAGAAAGCAGGGGAAAAGCATTGCAGTCAATGCCATGCCAGTTGCGGTCAGTGTCATATCAGCCGCCCCGATTATGTAGACGGTGGATTTATTGCGGGACACGTTTTCCAAAAGCGACCGCCCATGGATTCGACCTGTGCAGCCTGCCACGGAGGAAGAGTGTATGCGGAATTTACCGGGCTGAACAAGAAATTCCCTGCAGATATCCATCATAAGAAGAAAAACATGACGTGTACCGACTGCCACAAAGCTGGCGAAATGCACGCAAACGCAGACAATGCCGCAACGCGTTTAGAGCTTGCACAGCGCCCAAGCTGCCTGGACTGTCACCCGGATGCTGCCGGGGCAGACTCGCAACTCACATATCATCAAAAGCATCAAGGAAAAGTTGCATGCCAGGTTTGTCATGCATCTCCTTATAAGAACTGCTACAGCTGTCATGTGGGTACAGACAAGGAAGGCATGCCCTACTACAAGTGCAAAGAGTCGAAACTCACGCTCAAAATCGGTTTCAACCCAACGAAGGAAAACAATTCCTCGAATCGATACGTCCTAGTCAGGCATCCTCCCATAAATCCTGACATCTTCAGCTTCTACACTCAGAGTTCCCTTCCAAACTTCGATTCACTTCCGACCTGGAAGTCAACTGCTCCCCACACCATTCAGCGCATTACGCCGCAATCCGAGGCATGCAACAATTGCCATGGGAAGCGGAAATTATTTCTTGGTCCTGGCGATCTTTTGGATTGGGAAAAGGCCTGCAACCTGGAAGCGGTGGTTTCTGATTCCAAAATTCCACCTGAGATTGAGGCCAGTAAGCCAAACGAAACAAAGTAAGGGGGTGATAGCGCATAGTCGAGCAATTCATTTCCAACGTCTAATGGCCAGTCTTCACTTTTTCTTAAAAACCATAGGACGAGAGGGAGGGAAAATGAGAACATCAAAGCATTTCAAAATTCTGTCATTATGTTTGATGATCCTATTTACCTGTACCACGCTAGCCTTCTCCGGCGGCTTCGAATACAAAGTGAATAAAGAACATCTAGGCAAGGATGCCACACCCTCAGAAGCCTACGAAATGATGATTCAAGATCCGCAACACACTTTCATAGTGGATGTCAGGACTCGACCAGAATACCAATTGATTGGGCATCCAGAGGGAGCTTACAATATCCCGGTAAGATTTTGGTCGATCGAATTTGGCGGAAAAAGTTACGCTGAGGTTGATAATCCGGATTTTGAAAAGGATCTGCTGGCTCGGTTCGATCCAAAAACGGACACGCTGCTTCTAATTTGCCGCAGCGGCAACCGAAGCTGTTCTGCCGCAAATTTAGCAGTTAAAGCCGGATTTTCCGAGGATAAAGTATACAATGTGATGGGCGGCTTCGAGGGTGATAAGCTCAAAAACAAGAACAGCGCCTACGACGGACAGCGTAAACTGGGTGGCTGGAGAAACGAGGGACTGTCCTGGTCCTATTCCATGGACCCCAAGCTAGTTTATCAAAAGGACGTAACTAAAGCTGCTTCTGCGCAATAGGGAATTGATATGCTTAAAGATGAAAACGTGCTTTCGCTCGACCGAGAGCACGTTTTCTCTTCAACTGCTTTATAACGCGGACGGCGCCCCAAACTGAATTGTTCGATATCACTTGGGAGAGGAGGTCAAACCATATTCATCCGCTAAATCCCATTCATCAGAATTAGGTGCTAAAGTGAGTCGGGCCTGCAGAGTGGCTCATAGTCAATTCAGATGCATGCCACTGCTTTTAGCTTGCTTTGGATGTGAAATGTTTTTGATGGGTTCGGCATTGAAAAAATACTGGTCATGGGTGGACAAGCTTCCAGTGAGCAAGGCGTTGGCTCAGCTGGCATATTAAACCCAATTACGCATCCATGAACTACTTGCAGCATCAACGAATCCGTTATGCTCCCGGGTGCCCTTAGGCGTCTCTCTTGTTATGTTGCGAGTTCATCTAACATGTTAAAATAACGTGGCAAATCGATACAGAAAAAATATTCGTTTTTATCCTATGAAACCAAGCGCATATGATGAATCAGATAAAGAGTGACGAATTTATGGCAACATAATTCAACGGTTCTCTGATAACCTGTCAAAGCGATATTCTCAGTGAAAAAGCAAGTTTGTTTTTCAAGGAGCTTAGAGAGGAGGATTGGACCACGACGCAGGAGGATCTTGCCAGAGGCATCCTTGAGAGTTTCTGCATGCAGACAATCAATGGAATAAGAGGAATGAAAAGGACTGTTTGAAAACTCACAACATAATCAAACTCACAACATAACTTTTGGAGATCTTGACTCCAACCAATCGAATCAGCATAATAGACAACTATCAGCAAGTCTTGGATGTCCCAAAATTAGTTGATTATTCGATGGGTTATCCTTCTCCGGTGAGATGGCATAAAAAGGGCGGTCTCAAAATGAAACGCGATGGATACAAGTTGTTTTCACAAGGAAGAATCGCCCATCTATCTGTTAAGAATCGCCTAGTTCGTTCTGCAACCTACGAGGGCGGGATGACAGAAGATGGCAGGGTAACGCCTCAGATTCTAAATCTCTACAGGAATCTTGCAAACGGTGGTGTCGGGACGATCATCACCGGACATATGGCAGTGAGCCGGAAAGGTAAAGGACACGATAGGCAGACATGCATCTACGATGATTGCCATGTCGCTGAGATCGCCCAGATAGCCGAGGTGGTTCATAGATCGAGGCAAAACTGTAAGATTATCGCGCAACTGAGTTATGCAGGCAGACAAGTGTTTCACGACAACAACGTGGCTGAGTGTGTCGGACCGTCAGACGTACCTTCACCAATCTTGAGGAAAAGAGCTAGGGTTCTCAGCGCAAATGAAATAGAGAAAATAATTGACTGCTTCTCCGCTGCAATTATGAGGGTAAAAAAGGCTGGTTTTGACGGCGCACAGCTTCATGCGGCTCATGGGTATTTTTTGAGTTCCTTCCTGTCTCCTTACACTAACCGGCGCAACGATCGATATGGTGGATCACTTGAGAAGCGTTTGACCATTTTAAGAAAGATCATCAGTAAGGCGAGAGAACGCGTCGATAACTTCCCAATTCTCATTAAAATGAATTGCACTGACCACATTGAAGCAGGAACCGACATCGAAACTTTTCCGGAGGTGGCGACAGAGGTAGAAGCGCTGGGGTTCGACGCTATTGAGGTAAGTGGGGGTATGTGGGACTGTCTGAGTCGAACTGAAAAAGAACTGGGGTTTTTTCCACTTCCCATACCGGAAGCTCGTACCCGCATCAACAGTTTGGACAAACAATCATATTACGTGCGGGGTACTGAAGGACTCAAGCTAAATATCCCATTAATGGTTGTTGGGGACCATCGGAACGTTGAGAGCATGGAAGAGATTTTAAACAGGCGGAACATAGATTTCTTCTCGTTGAGTCGTCCTCTTATCAGTGAACCTGATTTGCCTAACCGCTGGCTCTAAGGCAGAGGGAGCGATCTAGCAGATTGTGTCTCATGCAATTCGTGCCTGTTGGAAGTGAAGTCGAAGCCCCTGAAATGTGTACTCAAACAAAGCAGGCTCAAGCAGAAGATTGTAAAAAACCTCGTTCCACACATATGGAAGCTGATAGTCAAATAGTCCCCAAATTCCAACAGACGCCATGAAGATTGAAATGTGCGGCGCAAAGAAAGAACCTGACCTTTTCATCAACGAACATCACTAGCCGTTCAGGAATTTGACTCGCGCAAAGCGACTATCCTTGGAAGCAACGTTTTTGATTTCAGACCACTACGTACATCACCCTGTCCGTTATGATCCTCGTTGGCCCTGTACGTCGCATCAGTCTTGTTACTGGGTAAGGATACGAGTCGGATGCAACTGTGTTGGCGGGCAGAGCTTTGTAATTGACAATAGTAGTCAAAATGGATCGCTTTTTAAAGTAACCTGACACGTCAGGGCCATTATATAGGGCTACTTTGAGTGCGATCTGTGGCATGTGTCTGAAAACCTACAGATCTATTTTCCAGATTTAGTGCATCCGCAACACACTAGCTCTCCGCCCATTATCAATTTCGTTTACGAGATGATCGTGTTCTCGCTTGTCTCTAATCTGGGGAAGAAAGCTCGACTTTGTTTCATAAGCCTGTTGAAGTTATTGGCAACCGGCTGTAAGTAGAAGTTAATGGATTTGCTTTTGATTTGGTCTGTCTGTCGGAAAGGCTTCCTCTGCTGGATTTACGAATAGTGTTGAGGTCGATGAAGTGAAGACTTTGATTGCCCTACTCATCCTTCTGACGACGGTGCATCTCGGCAGCGGAGCCGCTGCTGCGAAAGCAAAGGGTTACATTCAGCTGGTCAGAGAAAATAGTGCCTGGTGGTTTAAGGACTCAGAAGGAAAGAAATTCTTTTCACTCGGAGTGAATTGCGTTGGCGGGTGTTTCGGCCACTATGAAGAAAGTCCTCTGAGCGATGCGAGGAAGAACCCGATCGTATCTCGCCTCAAAGAAATGGAGTTCAACACAGCGGCGGCCTGGAGCAGTCCTTCAGTATGGGACGACTTCTATTTTGCAGACCAAATCTACACCAGCTATGTTGAGTACTTGAACGATGCCTTTGATGAGTTATTTTGGAAAAAATTCGAGCATCATTTGCGTGATGAAACCAAATTCTTCATCGGCAATAAAAATTTTATAGGCTACTTCATTGATAATGAAAGAGAGTGGGACCCTTCAAAAGTTCTGCAGTTCTATCTACATTTGAATAAAGATGCTCCCGGAAGCCGCACGCTCATAAGATTTTTGAAAAATCTATATGGTGGAGAAATAGATTCACTCAACCAGAGTTGGAATACTGCTTTCGAGTCCTTTGAGGACGTTCCCGGCAGCAGTGCACCTAGGTCTGAGATTTCCTTATTAGAGCAACTCTATAAGCCCTGGAGAAACAAGGTTGCTGCTCAGTACTACGAGAAGTACTGCCATTTGCTCCGAACTCTTGATCCCGATCATCTGATACTGGGGATACGCTACAAGGGAATTCCAGACCTTTCACTATTTAGAGCACTGGCGCTCTATTTTGATGTGAACTCCATAAACGATTATGATCGATACGGGCACTTGGATCCACGCTATTCGGAGTTTTACAGAATCTCCGGAAAACCACTGATGATTACAGAATTCTCTTTTTCAGGTTATCCCCAACCGGGACGGAAGTCCCTCCTTTTTATCGACGTCTATTCTCAGCAGAATCGAGCGATCGGTTACAACAAGTATGTGCGGGCGGCCGCAAGCACACCTTTTATGGTGGGGATGCATTGGTTCATGTGGATGGACTACGGGAAGCATTGGGACTATCCTCCCGACATGAATGTCGGTTTGGTCTCAAATGACGAAAATAGAAGCTATGGTGAGCTCGAAAGAGAGATAAAAAAGACCAATGAAGATGTTCCAGCAGCCCACCGGTCGCCAGTTAAACCGGAGATTCTAGGAAAATCACCGGAGCTTAGAGTCATCAAGCGGTTTACTCCATGTATCGATGGAGAGCTCTCTGAGTGGCCTGACAGTTGCGGGTTTTTCCCGCAAAAGGTGTTTTCGCTTCTGAAGGATAATGACGTCGAACACACCTATTACTTATCCCGGGATGACAATTTCTTGTACTTTGGCGGTGATATTTCTGATTCGCATTTGGATTATCCTGGCAGGGACTTCGTCTGGCAGGCGGATTATTTATCTATTTATTTAGAGCCAATTACGGATGGGGGAAGCGATAATAAGAATTACGCCTTGTTTTATGTATATCCAACTGGGGGCGGTATGGACGGCAAGGAACCCTATGTTGGCGAGTGGCGCGATTTCGTTGGATTCCAACCGCTCAGGGCAAAGGTTTCTAGACGACTGAAAACTGGAGGCTACACCATTGAAGCCGCGGTTCCTCTTAAGATTGGAGCCGATATGCCCCTCAATTTAGGATTGAACTGCAGATTAAAGATGGTTTACCAGAATGCGAATGAAATCTATCGAACCATAGTGAGGAGCAAAATCGCATTCAGACCGTAAAGAAAATAAGCCGCAGTCAAGCCATTACAAAAGCACCTGCATCTTCAGATCTCTTCAGACAAGTTCTCGCTTGCTAATGGTGGCTAGCCTTTCAGGATTTCCTAAATCGCCATGAATTCCAAAGTCGATAATATCCCAAGAGGGTTAGGCAGTTTTCTCAAATCCCCCCGTACTATTCTGGCAATGGTTCTCTTCGGCATCATTTTGCGTGTTTCCCAATATGCGGCGAATCGTTCTTTATGGCTGGACGAGGCTATGGTGGCACTCAATATAATCGGCAGATCCTTTGAAAGGCTACTGCAGCCCCTAGATTATAACCAAGCAGCCCCTCCAGGTTTTCTATTAGTCGAAAAAGCTCTTGCAGCGATGCTTGGAGCGAACGAATATGCTCTCCGATTACTCCCTCTTCTTCTCGGCATTGCCGCTTTAGTGTTGTTTTGGGAAATGGCGTACAACTGTGTTGAAAGAAGAGTGTGGCCTATTGCAGTTCTTCTCTTTGCGGTATCGGATTCACTTATCTATTACTCTTCAGAAGTTAAGCAATATTCAGGCGATGTAGCGGTTGCGGTCCTTCTATACACGATGTGCTTTCGCCTGGAGTCAAAAAACCTAACCCGTATTCAAATAGTAGTTTTTGGAATCCTGGGGGGCCTTGTGGTTTGGCTATCACATCCAGCAGCTTTTGTACTGGCGGGGATTGGAAGTATTTTATTGCTTGCATCGATTGTAGAAAAAGATTGGTCGCGGTTGCTTAAGCTGCTGCCTATCTTACTATTTTGGGGAATTAGTTTTGCGGCTCTCTACTTTGTCTCACTCGAAAAGGTTGCCAAAAACAGGCTCCTGCTTCATCTTTGGAAGCAAAGCTTCCTCCCTTTGCTTCCGACTACATTCGCCGACTTTGCATGGTTTGGGGCTACCGTAATTGAATTTTCGAAAAATCCTTTGCGCCAGCCTTTTCCTGCCATCGTGTTGCCAATCATCGCTTTGGGTTGTCTCGATATGTTCTTAACGAAAAGAAAAAGGTTCTTACAATTGATCTCTCCCCTCCCATTCCTGCTCTTTGCATCCGCCATCCATAAGTATCCTATGACCGGTCGATTTCTGTTGTTCCTGCTTCCTCCTGTTTTTATCTTCATTGCAGAAGGATTGGACTTCATAGGATGTAAGAAGAACCGCCTTTGCTTTCCCTTAGCAGCAGTTGCGGCGAGCCTGTTGGTTTTGTATCCTCTTGGCCACGCTGCCTTTCACCTCATAAGACCTCGCATGACGGAAGAGATGAAGCCGGTGCTCAGCCATGTGCAAAAAAAATGGTCCGAGGGAGATGAGCTCTACGTTTTCTGGAGTGCGGAGCCAGCCTTTGTCTATTACGCAGATAAGTTTGGTTTTGAGAATGCCAAAATGACAAAAGGCATTGGTTTCACAAACAATTGGACTGAGTATTTCAAAGACTTTGAGAAGCTTATTGGCGAAAAGCGTATTTGGTTCATTTTTTCTCGAACCTGGATGGGAGAGAATGACAATGAGAAGGGTCCACTTTTGAACTATCTTGATTCGCGGGGAACAAGAAAGGATTCTTTTGAAGCCTTTAATGCCTCAGCATACTTGTATGATTTGAGTGCAAGCTTAGGTGGCTTTCCACTCTCGTTCCAATCTATTACAGCACCGCAGAAATAACCGTAAGAAACCATCAGCTTGCCGTTCATCGCCATTTCCGGCATTCTTGCCCCGGATGCTGATGTAGTTTTAGAGCATGGCATCGATGCGGTTTTCAGTATCTTACCTCGTCTCTGCAGCATGGAGGAAGCCGAGCGCTGCACCGCCGATAATCTTCATATCGCTTCGCGCAATATTGCAGCGACTCTAAAAATAGCGATAAGCTTACATGGACCGGACAATGGGCAAGATTTTCCACATCTGATTTTAATTGAGTAGGCTCTGGGGCAACGTATTTGCGAGCTTAGGGCTAATTCCACAGTCTTTTGCCCTTACTCGCAACATAACTGCTATTGATCGCGATCTGCACCCGGCCCAGAAAATAGTGCAGATTTGCTTTAAGAACTTGCACTTTGACCTATCTTAGAGCGATGATTGAACAAGTGGGATCTAGGTTGGCCTTTGGGGAGAAGCTCAACCGAAATGGAAAAGAGCGGCGGGGTCGATGGGTACGTTTGCCGATATACTCTTGGCTTGGCGACTGCTATCAGCCTATAGACTAAATCGCGACCTCACGACGGCTTAGGCTGCTTCGGCATATTGATAACTTTTGCCGTCCAACCCTGTTTCGGTGCTGTTTCGAGTTTAGTTTGGCTGGTGTAGCCTGCAAGACGTACATAAACGAATCCATTATTATGATAAAATGGGGTTAATGTGATCGGGTTATAATTGAAAAAGGAACCAGCCTCTCATGGGGAACACGTTAAAAAATCCTGATGCTGAAGCAAGCCGATGTGGAGGAGAAAGATGCCAACTACTGCGAAAAGTTTGAAGGCAATCCTGCCGTGGGTCATTTATGCGCTGGGTATTTTGGGTTTTTTCTTGGTTGAAGCAACTCCCGCCCCCGCAACACCTCCGCCCTGGGCACCGGCACACGGCTATCGAGCAAAACACCAGTACCTTTATTATCCTTCCGCGCAGGTGTATTTCGAACCTTCAAGGGGACTTTATTTTTACTTCTCAGGCGGTCACTGGGCGGTATCGGTTTCATTACCGCATGGAATTCACATTGACCGAGGATCGGCCGTAACGCTGGGTATGGATACGGACAGGCCTTACAAATATCACTCGGAGGTAGTTAAGCGCTACCCGCCTGGGCACGGGAAGGAGCATTACAAGCACGAAAGATATGAGGATGACATTTCGGGCAAACCAGGCAAGTCAAGCAAGGTGGGCAAACCAAATAAAGCAGGTAAACAGATGAACCCGAAGAAATATTAAAGCTGGCTAGCTACGGGTTGGATACGGGTTGGTTAAAATGCCTGTCATTGCGGTGCATGCTTTGTAGCCGCCGCTGAGTCGGGTATAATAACAGCCACCTGTGTCTTGCCTCAAGAAAAATGCAGATTTGCTCTGCAGATGTTGACCTTTGCTGACCCAGCCAGAACTATTTAAACCATCACCAAATCCGTACTGCAAACTTCCCGACCCAAAGTCCACATTTGTCTCAACTATCGAACCCGGGAAATGGAGACTTCTGCATAACAGATATGCAAACTAAATCCGTAGCGCAAGCTCGACAA
>Ga0210125_1000131_pt1 | contig 13343 bp, 9 predicted proteins | sample RushMan_CattailN_FD_185555 | JGI IMG/M metagenome (GOLD analysis project Ga0210125, IMG submission 185555) | Wetland microbial communities from San Francisco Bay, California, USA, that impact long-term carbon sequestration -... | ecosystem: Environmental > Aquatic > Marine > Wetlands ...
GCGCGTCGTTCTTGATCACGCCGCCAAACTTCGGGGCCGGTGGCGGGAGCTGTTTGCCGCTGATGGTGGTAGTGGCGTCGGGCGAACCCAGTACACCCGTGACCTGCTGCGCCATAAGGGGAGCAGACACCAACAGGAAAATCACAGTCAATGCAAATGGTGCCCATAAAAGCAATTTGCTCTTCATAAATGTTCCTCCTCGATCCCATTTTGTCGTATTAGAGAAAATTTTGGGTACAGTAATACCCATTGCATAATATTGGCCGGAAGTTAGTGCTAGGTATGATACGGTATGTTACGGTTGTATTGAGGTACACCAATTATACTCGTTGACGATGAGAAGCTTCCTTTCAACTGCTTAGATTCACTGTTTGCATGCTTTCCGATTTGTTAGAAAATATTTGGATAAACTAGATTTTCACCAGCTAAATCTCACGGCAATCCTCCAGAGAGCGGCGATCAAAGCTTCTCTGATGTCTGCGTCGCAGGAAAGTAGGAATCGCGATATGAAAATACTCGTTGTTGACGGTGACCCCAATTTCCTTTCCCATACTTCTGCTGTGCTGTTATCGGCCGGCTACGACGTTTTGAGGGCTTCTACCTGGAAGGATGCCCTGGCAACCTTGGGTAAAGCTCACCCCGATCTCGTTTTGCTCAACATGGTTCTTCCCGATGTCAGCGGTTTGGAGGCTTGCAGACAAATCAAGTCCGATCCTGGCCTTCAAAGCACATTCGTTGCAATTCTGCGGGAACTAGACACTGCTGATGAGGTTCGGGCGACCGGATTGCAACCTGGCATGAACGCTGTTGTTGTGAAAGGGACCCCCAAGAAAATTTTCCTCACGCAAATCCAATCGATGATGCAGCAAAGGAACACTATGCTGGAACTTGAGGAGCGACTGAGTTTCGAGAGGCTGTTGGCCGATATTTCGGCAGACTTTGTCAACCTACCTTCCGACCTACTAGACCAAGAAATCACGGACACCCAGCGCCGCATCTGCGAATGCCTCGGGCTCGACATGTGTGCACTCTGGCAGTGGTCGGTCGAGGATCCGGACCTTGTGACATTGACCCATCTCTATCGACCTCTCGGAGGTCCGCCGGTTCCTGAGCAAATAGAAGCAAAGGAATATTTTCCTTGGTGCCTGGAGCAAGTAAAGTCCGGCAAGGTTATTGCCGTTTCCACGGAGGAGGCTCCGCCGGAGGCGGCCCGCGATCAGGAAGTCTGGCGGCATTACGGCATCAAGTCCACTTTGGGTCTTCCCCTGTCGGCAGGGGGAAAACCGCCGATTGGTGTACTGGCCTTTGACAGCGTGCGTGAAGAGCGTACTTGGTTGGAAGATCTTGTAAATCGGCTGCAGCTGGTTGCTCAGATATTCACCAATGCCCTTGTTCGGAAGCAGTCGGATGAAGCTCTGCGTGCGAGTGAGGCGCGGCTGAGTTTGGCGATAAATGCCGCAGGTGCGGGCCTATGGAGCATGGATATCGGCACCGGCAGAGTTTGGGTCTCGAAAATAACTCGGGAGCTGTTTCATTTTGCCCCGGATCAAGAGCTGGGCTATGAAAGCTTCTTCAGAATAATTCATCCCGAGGATCACGAACGGGTCCATCTCGCTGTTCAGAAGGCGCTGCGGGCAGGAGAGCACCTCTTCTGCGAGTACCGTATCCTGCTCCCCGACGACAGCATCAGATGGATAGTTGCACGCGGGCAGAGATATCCAAAGGCTCATGGAGGGCTGGATCGTTTGATGGGTGTCTCGCTTGATATTACCGCCCAGAAACAAATGGAAGAGCAGCTAAAGGAGCGGCTTCAGGACAACGAGAAGCTCAAACGGCGACTCGAGACGGAGAACCTCTACCTCCAGGAGGAGGTCAAGCTTCTGGCTGAACACAAGAAAGTCGTTGCACAGAGTCCCGTAATGAAAAAGGTCCTGGCCGGCATCGAGCAGGTTGCCAGGACAGACTCGACCGTCTTGATCCAGGGAGAAACCGGGACGGGAAAAGAACTGCTGGCCCGGGAACTGCACCAGCTTAGTTCGCGGAAAGACCGGCCACTGGTGACGGTGAACTGCGCTTCTCTTCCCCCGACGCTGATCGAAAGCGAGCTTTTCGGAAGGGAAAAGGGGGCTTACACGGGCGCTTTGACCAAGATGATCGGACGTTTCGAAACTGCCGATGGATCCACTCTGTTTCTAGACGAGATCGGCGAAATGCCCATTGAGCTGCAGAGCAAACTCCTCAGGGTCCTCGAAGAGGGCAGTTTTGAACGGCTGGGTTCAACAAAGCCCCTAACCGTTGATGTCCGGATCATAGCCGCCACCAATCGAGACCTCGGGAGTGAGGTAAAAGCGGGCAGATTCAGGAAGGACCTTTTCTACCGACTTAATGTGTTCCCCATTACAATTCCACCCCTCCGTGAGCGTCCTGAAGATATCCCTCCCCTTGCCTGGGCTTTTGTCAGAGAGCTTCAAAAAAGAATGGGAAAGGAGATCGATACCATCTCGAAACGGAACATGGAAGCATTGCAAACTTATTCCTGGCCGGGCAACGTGAGGGAACTGAGGAATGTTATCGAACACGCCATGATCCTCAGTAAGGGTAAAACGCTGGTCGTTAACCTGCATAAGCCTGACTTACCTGAAGAAGAGGTTCTTGACACTCTCAAGGAGATTGAACGGCAGCATATCATAACCGTCCTCGATCGCACTGGCTGGCGTATCGGGGGCAGGGGCGGAGCCGCAGAAATCCTCGGCCTTAAGAGGCCAAGCCTTTATCGCAGGATGAACCAACTGGGCATCATTCGGCCGAGCTCCTAGTGTCCATATTTGGACAATAATGTCCACATGCGGACACAAGACAGGCTTTCCCCCTTTTTGATCAATCCCGCATGTCAAGTAAAAACAGTTCAATTTAAATAACTTATCCCAAAAATAAACATCCTCAGCCCGGCAGGCACACTTTTCGCTAAACCACATACAGCCGGCAACCGAACGCCCGGCCTGTGTGGGGCAGTGGGTCGCTGAACCCTATTCCCTAACGGTGTATGCAGAAGCTTTTGGTGATCCTATAGATAGGCGGAAATTCATGATTCTGGCGACCGTCAGGATGTCGATACCTGCCAAAAAGCGTGAGGAAGCCTTGAAAATCCTCGGATTGACAGCGGCAGAGTGCAGGGTCTGGCCCGGCTGTCTTAGTTCTCGCATCTACGAAGATGTTCAGGAACACAGCGTCCTCATGCTCGAGGAAAGATGGAGCAGCCAGGAGGATTTGGAACGGCATCTGCGCTCGGATGAATATTACAAAGTCCTTCTGGTAATGGAGATGGCAGTCGAACAGCCCGAAATCAGGTTCGACACCATTTCGGGGTCGACCGGCATTGAAACTGTGGAAAAGGCAAGAATATCCGTGAGGAGATGAATTGAGCTCTTAATATCACCTGTTGCTCATCTTACACCGGGTCGAGAACCTTGAATTCGGGCTCGATGATGGAGCAACGGCGAACGACGCGGAATATCAAAAGCCGCGTAGATTCCTAGGACGTCCTTACATGCTTGCTGTTCAGCTCAGAGGGTCCAATTGCATGTCCGGTATCTATCATTTTCTCGTCGATCGAAAAGACTCGGTCCACAGCCGCAAGCAGATCGAGGAATGGACACATTTTGGACGGGTGCGATGAGACGGCAATCACCAGAGGGGCAGAGGTGAAGGGAGATGTGAACGTGGCTAGGCGGGCAATGCTCAACAGAACTCTGATAGGTGCCGTAACAGTAATGTTGATGGTCTGTTATGCGCCCACGATCGGACACACGGCCGGTTACTCGAAGCCGTTCTCGCCGGAAGAAATCAAGCAGATTGCCGAGGAAGCCTACCTCTACGGATCCCCTATGATTGTCGGTTGCGACGTGCTGTACAAGTTTTTCATTGATCGCGGCTCCGGTCAGTTCAAGGCGCCGATCAATCAAATAAACAACGAGGCGCGAGTGTTCACCCCGAAGGACAGTGGCATCAGCTCCCCCAATAGCGACACGCCTTATTCCATGGCGCTGCTGGATCTGCGCGCCGAGCCGATGGTGCTGTGCATGCCTGAGATCGAGAAGGGCCGCTATTACGACGTGCAGCTCGTGGACCTTTACACCGACAACTACGGGTACATGGGCAGCCGCACCACCGGTAATGGCCCGGGCTGTTACATGGTTGCCGGACCCAACTGGAAAGGTGAGACACCGACGGGCGTCGCCAAAGTCTCCCCCTGTGAAACTCAATTCAGCCTTGTCATCTATCGCACGCAACTGTTCAACCCCGGCGACATGGATAACGTGAAAAAAATCCAAGCCGGCTACAAAATCCAGCCGCTGTCCGCTTTCCTGGGTAAGCCTGCGCCGCCCGCCGCCCCAACCGTTGACTGGCCGAAGTTCGAGCAGGATGCCTTCACGACCCGTTTTCCGGAGTATCTTGATTTTCTGCTGCAGTTCTGCCCGCCCGTCGGGACTGCCGCGGTGGAGAAACCGCTGCGCGAGAAGTTCGCTAAGATCGGCATCGGCCCCGGTAAAAAGGTTCCCCGCAAGGAGCTCTCGCCGGAAATGAAAGCCGCATTTGGGGATGGATTCAAGGCGGCGTTCGCCAAGATCGAGCAGACGGCGGCGAGTGTCGGTACAACTGTCAACGGTTGGCAGATTGGTGCCGCGGCCGGCAGCCGCGATTTCTACAACGGCAACTGGGCACTTCGCGCCGCTGCCGCCAAGCTCGGTGTCTACGGCAACAGCGAGGCAGAGGCCGTCTATCCCTACACGCGCCACGACGTGAACGGCATCGTGTTGGACGGCAGCAAGCACACTTATCTGATGACCTTCCCGGCAGGGCAGCTGCCCCCGGTCAATGCCTTCTGGTCGATCACGATGTACGACGGCCGCACCCAACTCCTGATCGAGAACCCGATCGACCGTTATCTCATCAACTCACCGATGCTGCCGGAGCTGAAGAAGAATGCTGATGAATCGCTCACCATTTACATCCAGAAGGAATCGCCCGGCAAAGAGAAAGAATCAAATTGGCTGCCGGCACCGGACGGGTTCATGTTCATCGTCATGCGCCTCTACTGGCCGAAAACCGAACCGCCTTCGATCTACCCGCTCGGCAGGGGCACGTGGAGGCCGCCAGGCGTGCTGCCGGTAAGCGACCTCAATGCCCTGGACGTGAAACGGTTCGGCGACAAGTCGCTCGAGAACTTTATCCGCACCGATGACCGCTACGGCCATGATGGCTTGTTCCAGGGCCCGCGCGGCTGGGGCTACTGGAACTATCTCGAGTACCCGAGACCGATCCAGAACCCCAACCTGTGGCCCGACATGCAATCCACGTACTTAATAGGTCGCCTGGCCATGCCCGCCAAGAGCAGCCTGACGCTCCACTATACCTATCCCCATGCACGCTATTTCCAGTTCGCGCTCTATAAGGCCGAGCACGGCACGTTTGTCTCCATCGGCGAGGACCTCTCAGGCCAACAGATAGAGCCCGATCCGGGCTCCACCAATCCATTTAAGGTCGGCGCCGACCGACTGGCCGAACCGCGCAATTTCTCGCTCAAAATCCTTGCCGAAAACGCGCCGGCCGACTCAAAGCATCGTTCAAAGAATACGATCTACGTCGGCAAAGGCGGCTGTGAGCTGATGTTCGTTAACCGTACCTACCTTTCGGATCAGGGCAGCGACGGTGCGGGCTGGGGTCCAGCGGACGCTCCTTTCGCCGGACGCGGACTGCCGACCTATGAAGGCACCCTGGCCAACGGCACAAAGCTCTCTGCCGCTGAAGTGGTCAAGCGATTCGGGCGGCCCATCGAGGGCGCCACCAAACAGCCGATCACAGCCGAGCAGTGGGAGAAGCTGGTGCATGCCAAGGACAACGATCCCGCGCTCGATCCGGCGACTGCCCCCGCGCGCACTGACCCCAAATGGGAGAAGTACTGGAACATCAGGTACTCGATCGTTGGTTCATTCAAGACGCCTGAAGAGCGCGCCAAAATCCCTTACGCCACTGCCATCGACGGCGGCGGAGACCCGGAGACCGAATACATGTTTGTTCAGCTTTCACGCAAGTTCGGTCCGGTCTATGTCATGCGAGGCAAGCTGCCGACCTTTCCCAACACCTACGCCGGCGCCGGCGGCAAGGGACTCGAGGTAATGCCGGCGGCACAGACCCAGTACTGGTCGATTGTGAGTTGCGAGGCCATGCCGTCCGGCCAGATTGTCGATGCCTTGACGGATATGCAGGTGCCGCTCGACAAGGACGGGTACTACACGATCGTCTATAGCCGCAAGGAAGACCGGCCGAAGAATGCAACCATCGAGAACGGGATGGCGTGGATCGAATGGAGCCCGCGCGGCGAGGGCATTGACGGTCCGAAGAACCGTGAGGACTTTGGCATGCTGATGATGCGTTTCATCGCCAACAGCCCAAACTGGGAGCAGAGCCCCAACCATGTGACCAAGCCAGGCATGGAGGAAACCCTTATGGGACCTTACTACCCGCACGGCTATTACATCGATAAGGCGACCTTCGAGACGACAGGACCGAAGAAGTAGGCCCGATTCTCAGCGGCTATTTTGTTGATCGGCAAAAGCTTCATAGAAGAACGAAAGGAAAACCAGATGAACAATTCTACGATCATCATACTCGTGGTGGCAGCTGTGGTAATCTTTGCGCTGATTGTCGGCTATCGTTGGTTCGGAACAGTTGTCGGTGCAAAAGTGCAGGAGCGGGTCGCGCGGGTTGGGCTGACGCCGAACCAGATCGCCGCCCACGGCCCGCTGCCGGGCGATGTCGGCCTTTACGCCGAGGAGCTTGCCTGTCAGCAGAAGATCCCGACGCCAGGCTACTACTCTTCCCTCAACGGGGCGGAGATCGCCGATGCGCAGCGCAGCGGGCTTTTCCCCTGCGCGACCTTCACCGGCTCTATGGACGGCCCCAACCAGGTGTATGCCTGGAAAAGCGAGGACGACTACCCGGGCATCTCCTACATCAATAATCGCAAACCGGGCGAGCTCTACATCGTCGGCGGCGAGTACCCGACGCTTGCCGACCCGAACATGGTCGGGCCATTCGTGGTAAAGACCGACGCAACGACCGGCAGGCAGATCTGGCGCACCTATCTCGACAACCTGAACGCCTCGGGCCACTGGATCGGCAACGCCAACCTCAACATTCTCGATAACGGCAACATTGCCTTCGCCTGGTCGAACCGGATCGTGCTGATCGACGGTGACACGGGTCTGATCCTGAAACACAACACCCTGCCAAGCGGCGATGCGCCGGCCGCCGACGTTAACTTCAAACATCTCACGATCGCTCCCGACGGCACCCTTATCCTCAAGGACCAGACCCGGCCCACCGGTTGTACGCTGCAGGGAACGATGGCGATCATCAAGTGCACGGAAGAGGGGATGAAGCAGCCAAACTCCGTGCTGGTTGCGGTCGATCCCAATACGCTCGAAGTGCTCGACGCGCTTCCGCTTCCCGAGCCTGCGCCCTCGCCGCACATTGTCGCTCCCTACCACGACAAGATCGCGATCTACATGGGCATGGAAGAGACCGCGGCACGATTCTTCTGGGATCCCGCTACCAAGAAGCTCTCTGCAGACAAGAGCTGGATGGTCCGGCCGTTGGCCGAAGGCCAAAAAGCAATGACCGCCCCGACCATGGTCGGCGAATGGGTAGCGATCCAGACCAATGGGCTCTTCAGTGACAAAAAGTCATCGAGCGTCGTCGTAATCAACCAAGACGACGCTGGCCGCGTTCATACGATCTTTCCCTTCGGAGAGCTCAAGCCAGGTGAGTGGAGCTTCGCTCCTCCCAAACCAGGTGCCGATCCGGAAAACAACATGATGTACTCGGCCGACATGGGTATGCGCAAGGTGGCCGGTATCAAGATCGATAAGACCACGGGCGAGTTGAAGGCGGCCTTCGTAGTCGACGACACCACCACGACCTTCCAGCCGCTCATCGGGCCGAAGGACAAGCGGGTGCTGCTGCTGACCAACATGAGGCTCAACGTGGAAAAAGAGCTCATCAAGGTCGCCCTTTTCACCGAGAACTACAAGGAACAGCTCACCTGGCGCGACGCCGCGACCGGTAACATCCTCGCCGAGTCAGACTTTTTCGAGCCGCTGTCCATCAATGGGCTCACCCCGCCGGGCTTTGGCGGCCGGGTCTATTTTCCAACAGCCGTAGGGAAGGGGTTTTATGTTTTGCAGGTTATGCCCAAACCTGCGCCGCCCTCGAGCAATTGAGTGAAACCTAACAACTAAGATAAACAAAGGAGCAAACCATGAGAAATCTCAGTCAATATTATACCAAATCGAATCAGGCGGGCCGGACGTTTGTCCTGACTATAGTAATGTTATTGATGGCAGCTCTTGCGTCGACCTCAACTGCTGCTCCCTCTTCTACTGAAAAGCCACAATTCATGTTCGTGCAAACTGCGGAGGATTTCAAGGCAGACTCTGCCACAAACACTTTGCGCCTTGTAAACGTAAACCAGCAGACGCTCTACTTCACCGACAGGCCGGTGCGCATCGCTGGGCATCTTTCGATGCCTGCCTATCTCGACGAATGGAAGGCAGGTGAAGGCCCGGACAATTTCGCTGACGACCCGCCTAACGCCACCCTTTCGGTCTATGAGGGTGGGAGCAACGAGAACACCCTCGCAGTGGTCGAAATCAGTCGTCCGGTCATTGACGGGAACGACCTGGTGTACAACTACAAACTGATCGAGGGCGCGATGCCCAAGGCTGGTGGGGCAACCGCGCTGTTCATTGATTGGATCGGACCGGGCGGTGGCGTAGGCGCCGGTTTTCACGGTGTGGGTGTCGGTGCCCGTGGGGTTGGCTGGCGGTGATGCATTTACGGGCTTTGCAAAAGGGTTGAATAGCGGGCGATGGGCCTTGTTTGGATCAGTAATCGATAGAACTGAAGCATCAAGGTGATGGCAAACCGCTCGGAGTTGCTTCCATGACAAACGTGAAAAGAGTTTATAGTATTTTCCGACAGAACAGTAGGCTTAACAGGGCGCTTTTTCGGTTCTTCTTAATTGTTGCTCTGAGCCTGGCCGGCGGGGCCGGCTGTGCCCACTACCCGGTTAACAAGCCTCTTGCCCACTACGACCCCAGATACGGGTATGTGCCGAAAAATATGCATGAGCACAAGGAATCCGCCCAGTTGATGGTGCTGCTTGCCTTTTCCGGGGGTGGAACAAGGGCTGCAGCTTTCTCCTATGGCGTACTCGAAGCGCTCAGGGATACTCCAGTCACAGTTGACGGGCGGAAAGAACGACTGCTGGATGAGGTGGATGCGATTTCCAGTGTTTCGGGCGGCAGCTTTACCGCAGCCTACTATGGTCTGTTCGGGGACCGCATCTTCGAAAATTTTCAAGAGAAGTTCCTGAAGAAAAATATTGAAGGGGCTCTCCTGAAACGGACTTTTCTCAATCCATACAACTGGGTACGACTCTGGTCGCCATGGTTTGCCCGCAGCGACCTGGCAGCTGAATACTACGACAAATATGTATTTGACGGGTCAAACTTTGGCGACATGCTCAAACACAAGGGCACCATGGTGTTCCTCAATGCAACCGAAATCGTGCATGGAACACGTATGGTATTCACTCAAGATGTTTTTGATATGATCTGTTCGGACCTTGCCAATTTTTCGGTAGCGCGGGCTTGTGCAGCCTCTTCTGCCGTGCCGATTCTCCTGTCGCCTATCATTGTCAAGAACTATGCCGGTTCATGTGGCTACCAGCTGCCGCCGATCCTGGAGAAGGCATTGGAAGCGAGGTCGCTTCCAAGCCGGCAATTCAACCTTGCCAACAACATTCGTCCCTTCCTCGACAGTGACAAGACCCCATATCTGCATCTAGTGGACGGGGGTGTGGCGGACAATCTCGGTTTACGGGTGCTTCTGACACGCATAGGGGCACAGGGCAACATATGGAATGCGCTGAAGAAATCGGGCAAGCCCAATGCCCACAAGATTGTCATCATCCTGGTGAACGCCCAAACGGAAAACAATCCGAAGTGGAGTTTGCTGGGCTCCGCTCTTTCCTTTGGTGACATGGTTGCGGCCTACTCCTCGGTTGCCATCGCCCGATACAATCAGGACACCATCATGCTGGTGCAAGACAGCTTCGATAAGTGGATCAATGACATCCGTCGGGGCCGATGTGGCGAAGGCCGGATCTCGACGGAACCGGGTTCCTGTGGCGATATCCAGTTCTACCTCATCGACGTGGAGTTTGACGCTCTCAAGAATGCAGCCGATCGTGCCTACTTCAAACAGCTACCGACCTCCTTTCATCTCGAGCCCGAGCAGGTGGACCGGCTGCGCGAAGCGGCCAAACAGGTTCTTCAGAATTCTGAGGATTTCAAAAAGCTGCTGGCGGAGTTGCAATGAGCAGTGAAGCTGCGGCAGCGAGCTTCATACGTTCTTTGGAGGTGCTTACCGCTGCTGTAGACCGTCTGCTCCAGTGGGCCCGCACGCAAGCAGGGGTTCGCTTAAACGCGATATTCGCCGTCATTTTAATTTGTTACGTTGCATCTCCTGTACATGCAGCGGAGATTGAGCCTAGAGCCTATGTCAATACACCGGTTGGAATGAATTTCCTGTTAGCCGGCTACAGCTATTCGAGGGGCGGTTTGTCAACCGCAGCTTCGGTACCGATCAAGGATGCCCGGCTCGACATGCATTCCACAGTTCTGGCTTATGCTCGATCGCTCGATGTATGGGGAAAATCGGGCAAGATCGATCTGATTGTGCCTTATTCTCAACTGTCAGGGAGTGCGAAGCTGGCAGGGCAAACGCATACGCGCAATATTTCCGGGTTAAACGACCCGCGGTTGCGTTTCTCGGTCAATTTCTACGGAGCTCCAGCCCTGTCAATGCAGGAATTCGCCAATTATCATCAGGACTTGATCATCGGAGCGAGCCTTCAGGTAGGTGTGCCCGTCGGGCAATACGACAGTAACAAGCTGGTGAACCTTGGTACCAACCGTTGGTTCGTCAAGCCCGACATCGGAATCTCCAAGGCATGGGGGCCATTCACGTTAGAGCTCTCCACCGGTGTGACCTTCTTCACCGAAAATGGTGACTACTTTGGCGGCAGAACGCTTGACCAGGACCCCCTCTATACAACGCAGCTGCATGGCGAGTACAACTTTGGGCACGGCATTTGGGCCGCATTGAGCAGTACCTGGGATTACGGCGGGCGCACTGCGGTAGATGGTGTGAAGATGAACGATTTGAACAATAATTGGCGAGTAGGTGGAACACTTGCGCTGCCCGTGAACCGGAACAACTCGATCAAGCTCTACGCCAGCAGCGGTGTATACACCAGTTTTGGAACCAGTTACAACCTGGTTGGATTCGTTTGGCAGTACCGCTGGGGCTATGGACTGTAGAATCAGCTGAGAGGCCGGAGAACGGTCTTACCCCGGATGATGAAGCACCGGATGAGCAATAGTCTTGAGAGTCACTGGAGTAATTTACCATGAGTTTCAGGCAAAAATTGAGGCAGGAGATCATGGCGGTTACATTGGCCGCCCTTTATTTTGGCACCTGGATTGGGGTGTTGATTTTACTCAAAACACTTATGCTTGCCGAATATCACATTGAATTTCACGCTCTGTCACTGGTGCTGGTTGGTGCCCTGGTCCTGGCCAAAGTCGTGCTCGTACTGGAACATGTCCCGCTGACGTCCTGGGTGCGGAATCGGCCTGCACTGGTAGATGTTATTTTACGCACGGTTTTGTACTCCTTTGGCGTATTCGTTGTGCTTCTTCTCGAAAAAGGTTTCGAGGGAAGTCACGCGCATGGCGGTTTCGGTCCGGCTCTGATGTTCCTGTTCAGACATGCAGAGGTTCATCATGTCATCGTGAACACCATTTGCCTCTCTGCTGCTTTGCTCGGCTACAATGTGCTCTCAGTTGTGAGGCGGCAGCTTGGCGAAGGAGGACTGACACGACTTTTCTTATCGCCCCTTCGGGAAGAATGAAGAGCGAAGTAGCCTGAACTTCCCAGAACAAGCGGCAAGATCAGGGATCAAAGAACCCGAGGAGAAGGATTACCAGTTATCCGCAATTAGCAACAGAAAAACCAAAATGAAAGGAAAGGAACGTTACTAGTCGGACCGTCTTACCATGTGACAATGCCGACCTCTATAATTCTCTGGGGTTGCCTCTTGCGGGCCAACCCGGTGAATGAATGATTTTGCTTCGGGGCATTATTTTAGAACCATTGATGTCAGTTTAACTTTGAGGTGACTTTAACCAGGTCTAAAGTCGAGTCAATACGAGTATGCAATCAAAAGTGGAAGGAGTGCCAAAAAGACGTCCGGATATACTGACTTGTACAAATGGATAATATGAGGTCGCTAAACGAACAAGGTGGAATGAATCGACTCGAAGTTTGGGTGAATCTCAAGGACCTTGAAGAAACTGAAAACAAAAACAAACCGGCGACATGACTTGCCTATATCGCAGCCTTAAAATATGTGGTTTTACATAACGGATCTGTAAACCATACCCTCACTATTCAGAGGGCATGCGTTGACCGCGTTCACTATAAGTGTGCCTGATTTTGAACTGGGCAAACCAAGAGAAGCTCACCTCGGCATGGTGGAAGTTTATTAAATTACACTCACTGCCGCGGCAACTATCAATTTTATAAAGAGAGCCAACCAATATCTGATCACTCGATGGACAATGATTTCCGGTCGGAGTGACTGGTTTACCTCAGAATTGAAATTATGCTGCTATTTGCTTAATATCGAATAGTGGGGTTCGGGCGTTGAGTAAACAGCCCTCGGTCAACGCACTGGCATCCCGTTAGCCAAAATATCAAACAGGCGGAGGCAAACTCGCGGATGCCGTCTTCCGATGAATGCTTGCAGCAAGATAGTGAATTTCAAGATCTGTCCGAAGAGCGCCTGAGAGAGCACCTAAAGTTTGAGATGCTGCTCTCGGAAATTTCCGCCCGTTTCGTCAATCTTGAGCCGGAACAGGTGCACTCTGAGATTGAGGAAGCCCAACGTCGTGTCTGTGACTGTCTCAGATTTGACCGCTCGGTCCTCTGGCAAGTCGCTGATTCGGAGCAGGGCGCGGTTCGATTGACACACCTCTACCGGCCCCCAAGTGGTACGCCGATTATCGAACCGGAAGATCCCAGCCGGTTGTCCGACAATCAATGGGCCTTGCAGAGCCCCGAGCCTCTACCGGCATTCATTCATATCAGGCGAAAAGCTATGGGCAATCCTACCAACCGCGGCGATTTTGGCTGGGGTCTACGCAGCGGCGGGG
>Ga0210125_1000132_pt1 | contig 13323 bp, 10 predicted proteins | sample RushMan_CattailN_FD_185555 | JGI IMG/M metagenome (GOLD analysis project Ga0210125, IMG submission 185555) | Wetland microbial communities from San Francisco Bay, California, USA, that impact long-term carbon sequestration -... | ecosystem: Environmental > Aquatic > Marine > Wetlands ...
GCACCTTACAGCGAGAAAAACGACAACCAGCGACATCTTAACGAGCCATCGCGTTGGGAAGCCGCATAGCCATTTTGCGGTGGCAAAATCGCACAAATAATGAATTTTTAGTTTAATACCCTTCCACATCCCGAGTAGGACTTACCATCGAACTTAAGAGTCACCGTCCTTTCGTACACTTGTCCGCTGGCGAGGTCGCGGCATTCCTGCCCGGTAGTCACTACGATCAGCTGCTGATCATCTTTTCTAGTCTCGTATTTGGTCTTTGCAGTCGCGCCGTTTACCGTGGGGGGAGCAAACGGAAATTCATATCGCTTTTTATTGTTGTCCTTTACAAAGACGATACTTTTGTCATTCGTAATTTCCAGATACCATCCAGGATTGTTACCAACCGCTCGAAGATTGACTCCGTCCAGTCTCGCCCTTTCCCAAGCGACCTCTTTAGAGTTATTGATGCAGTTTCCCATAGGCTTACCGCCCAAATTCACTATAGCTTGCTCCCCTCTGTGCCAAACCGTAGTTTTTCCATCACTGTATTTAGCTCCGGACACACTCTGCACGCGCGGAATGGTGACGAATCCCATGGGAAGGAAGAGCAATGCATTGTTGTTTTCAAAGCGCACGGTAAATCTTTCTTTGTTTGGGCACTCGAAAACATAGGTCTTAGGAGTCTTGTCCACGTGTGCTCCCGTTCGCTTGCCATCCGTCGCGCAGGCGGAATGTAGAATTAAACAAAACAGAATGATAGATACAAAGCAGAGTTGTTGACGAATGCGCATGAAATCTCCCTCATGATAGTAGAGCTGTTTTCTTTGGAACCGCGGAATTCAAGAACCAAAATTCAGAAAGTAAAGCGTCTGCTCGTTTTGATTTATGCCGCTCGGCGGTCATATGCATTTTCATCGTTTGTTGTGACTGATTAGTCGTGGAAGTTATCATGCTTTTGATACCAACAAAAGCATCAAAATTCAATCACTTATCTAGCAGCAAAGACCCTTACTCCAAGCCTCTCCCTCAATATTGGTGAATTAAGCGCCAGGACTACAATGGTGCTCCCCGGGTGTCCTCTTCCTGCGACTATTGGCATTGTTCCGAGCTAAATTCCGGTCAATAAAACTTGCATTTATCACTCAATTAATCAATAAGTACAGCACAACTTGCTCTGATGGAAGGTGCACCAGTCGAGGACACAATGTCAGTTCAGAGCGCAGCATGACGGTTTAAGTGCCTATAGAAAGCCACAGGAAACCTTTCTTAAGATGAAGCCAAACGCGATAACCATACTGGGAGGAGGCATGGCCGGCCTTGCGGTCGGTTACTACGCCAAAAAGAATCAGTTGCCCTTCATGATTTACGAAGCAAAAGGGCGCGTAGGCGGAAACACCGTTACTTTCCATCATAACAACTTCGCCTTTGATTCAGGTGCTCATAGGCTGCATGATAAGAACGCGGAAATCACAAAAGAGATCAAAACACTGCTAGGCGACAAGCTGAACATGATCAATGTGCCCAGTCAGATTTTTCACGACGGGAAATTAATTGACTTTCCGTTATCGCCTTTAAACTTACTAAAGAACATGGGTGTCCTTGTTTTCCTTAGGGCCGGCTTCGAGGTATTGCGTGCCAGGTTGCAATCTGCAGAATTTGATGGGAGCTTTGAAACCTTTGCCGTGCAAACTTACGGAAGAGACATCGCCGAGAGCTTTTTGTTAAATTATTCAAAGAAGCTATGGGGGCTTCCGTGCGGCAGGCTATCCGCCAATATTGCGGGTAAGCGCTTGAAAGGACTCGACCTGAGAACGTTTCTTATGGAAGCATTGCTTGGCAAGAAAGCGAAGACAAACCATCTAGAGGGCTCCAATTTTTACTATCCCAGTGGCGGTATTGGAACCATTCCGGAAAGCATTGTTACATTCTGTGGCGACGAACACATTCGTTGCGGGTCGCAAGTCACGAAAATCTTTAGAAGCTCAGATCGGATTGAGGCGATACAAATCAATCACGAGGAACTGATCGACACTCATTCCGACGTGGTGGTTGCCACGCTGCCGTTGAACTACTTTCTGGAAATTTTAGAACCTCGACCGCCAGATGAGATCTTGGCGCTCGCTGGCGCCCTGCAATTCCGAAACTTAATTTTGGTCGCGTTTTTCCTCGACAGGCAAAATGTAAACCCGAATGCGACTGTCTACTTTCCCGACATTGAATATCCCTTTACCAGGTTATACGAACCCAAGAACAGAGATCTAACTATGTCGCCACCGGGCAGGACTTCGCTGGTAGCGGAGATTCCCTGCCAGTCCGAGGATGTCTTATGGAGTTCTCCCGATGGTGAATTGATAAGGATCGTTCGCAAACACATTGAGCACATAGGATGGATTAGAAAAACGGAAATAATCGGGGCACGGGTAAAGAGAATTGAATATGCCTATCCCATCCTGGAAAGCGGTTTTGAAGAAAAGGTCCAGCTGATCAACGGATATCTTAAGAATCTCGTAAATCTCAGACTTTCCGGCAGAAACGGGCGATTCATGTATTCCTGGATTCACGACATGATGAAATTGGGAAAGGATATCACTGAAGAAATCAAATGAGATTAAGACCGAAACTGCTTTTGTTCATTCCCCTACTTGCTTATATTCTATCGTATGCCTATCTGGCTCACTACCACAGAGAACTGCTTATTCTCAACACTGTTGTACATGAGGGCGGGACCTATTCGCTGATCGAAGATATGTTCTATGCTTCGCACTTTTTGGGTCACGTTCCCGTGCATACTCTACTGGCATTCCTGTTCATTGGTTCCTATTTATGCCTGACTCCACCCAGCATGGAGTCGTCAATTCCACAAAAAATGCGGTTTATTATTTTGTCCCTCGTATTATTTCTTATCGTAACGTTTCTTTTCAGCCTCGCCTATTTCGGCCCGGAAGATACTTTCGCATATGTGGGCCAGCAGAAGCAAAGTGTGGTGAGATACGAACAAGGAGGATCCTGGAATTTGCATATTCCCAGTACCATGCTGCAGTTCTTTTTGATACCGGTATATGTATACTGTGTTAAAAGTTTCATGGGTTCTCGTGTGCGCGCCAACGCTAGCGGATTGACATATGTTTTTTTTGCGGCACTCATTTTCACTATCTACACGGTGTTCTTGAATGGCAATCTGCTTCATGCGGTGCATCTGGTTTGGACCGATCCTCGCTACCTGGCTCACAGCGTAAGAGAATTGCTCACTTTTCCAATCATTTACTACCCTATCCCGCTATATTTTATAATCATTGGAGAAAAGGGACCAAACGACTGGAAGGAGATAGCGGAAAACACTTCTGTGGAATATGTGATAGCCTCATTTTTTCTGATTTTCATTGCAGGTCTGGCATACCAGTGCTGGATCCCACTAACCCATGGCATAGCAGAACTGGCCCAGAAGCCTTCTTTTGCCAAACAAGGCAAGTTGGGAATTCCCTATCTGCTGGCGGCGCATTATTTTGAGCACTTCCTCGACACTATCTATTTTACACTATTTGGCTTAATGATTTACGCAGCGGCCATGATAAAGCCTGGAAATTGGGCAAATGCGAAAAACAACATTTGACATAAAATTGTGGGCTTACCATTTGGTTTCTCTTCTAGCTGGTGTTGTCATATTAGCCCTGCTCATTTATGGTGCCGGATACAAAAAATTCTTCAATATCTTAACGCAGGCCTCGATTGGTTGGATTTTAATATCGGTTCTAGTGTATGCCGCATCTTGGATATTTCGGGTCTGGAGGTTGGAATGTTTTACAAAGCAGACCGGCAACTTCATCAAGCTGTTTGAGCTTTTTAAACTCTATATTTCAGGCTTTGCCCTCAATGTGATTTTGCCTGCAAAACTGGGGGATGCTGCAATGATCGGCTACCTGAGATTGCAGGGAATTAACGTTGGATGGGCAGCGGCAATCATTTTTCAAACCAGGATACTGGACCTCCTCAGCCTCCTTTTTTTGTGCATGCCGGCTGTCATTTTTTTGTTCACAAATGGAGTTCCTAACTGGATATCTGCGTCGCTCTGGACCTGCCTTATCATTGCTTTGATTCCCTTCGGCGCCGTTTACTTGGATAAGCAACACGTTATCCCGTCTGTGCTAGCCGGGTTGGAGCGAAAATTGAGCAGACGCTTCCTGAAGCTTTTTTTGAGCAAAATAAGCGATGCTTACTCAAGTTATCGTGAAATCATTGCCAACAAGAAATTGATGATCGTCTCTTTTCTATTATCGGTCACGATATGGTTTCTGGAAGCATTGAGTTGTTACTTATTGGCTGTCGCCCTCAATGCCGAAATCAAACTGAACGTTGTGCTATTTGCTGTCTGCCTGTCGAATTTGGCCAAAATAATTCCTGCCACTCCAGGCTCGATCGGGATCTATGAAAGCATTCTCACGGCCATTCTGGTAATGTTGGGAGTACCATTTGATGTTGCACTGGCCCTCTCGATCCTGGACCATGCCATCAAGAAAATTTTTAATCTCTCCTTCGGGCTGCCGGCTACTACAAGTATTGGTTTTAAGATGTCTCATTTAATAGAACGATACAGGCAAGAAGTCCGCACCTAATTTCTCGAGCAACCGGGCAGCACTATTTAACGTGTCTCACTCCAAAAAAGTCAAGGAAAGGCACGACGCGCAACATGAGATACAATCGGCAATTATGGTTCAACACATTCATACCCTTTTTCTTTTTGTCTTTGGGACTGTTTCTTACATTTTACCCCACTTTATTGAGTGATTTTTCCTATCTTCAAACAGATCCCGGCGATTCTCGATCGATCAATTTCCGTCTGGAACACATCTTCCGATGGTTGACCAATCATCCAGGGCACACCGGTCTATGGGATCCTCCAATTTTTTATCCGTTGAAAGGTGTTCTGGCCTACAGCGATACACTCCTGACTTTGGCCCCTATATATTGGATTTGGCGGTTTTTGGGCTGCGCACCCGAAGTCAGCTTTTCGCTTTGGATGATGACTTTGTGCGTGATGAATTACGCGCTCGCTTTGCTTTTGCTCCATCGCAGCCTTGGAGTGGGTCCATTGGCTGCTTCCCTGGGGGCTTATTTGATCGCTTTCGGCAACTGCCGAATAGCCCAGCTTGGCCACCAGCAACTGCTTTCGCATGCCTTTGTATTGGCGGCAATCTATGCACTCGTGAAGATTTTCGGGCCGATAGTGCCGGAAGAATCTGACGCTGAACCCACGAAAGTAACAAGAAGAGTATGGATTGGTGCGTTCTTCCTTTTTTTTGCTGCGCAGTTCTATGCAGGGTATTACACCGGCTACTTTTTGTTTTTAGTGGTGATGATTGCCGCACTATGGAGCATCTGCCTTAAGAGATTTCGCAAAAGGTTTTGGGAGTTGCTGCGTGTCGATTGGGTGGCAATTGCGGGCGGTTCTATGTTGGCGGTTGTTTTGCTGCTTCCTTTGGCGGTTCGCTACTTGCGGGTTGCCAAAGAGCTTGGGGTCGTCCAATGCAAGTTGGATGGAATCGCACGAGTCACCACTTATCTTTGGATGGGATGGGACAATCTGTTGTACGGCTGGACCGGCAACCTTGCCCTATTCAATAGGCCGCTGTTCTATTATTTGGGCCATGAGCAAAGATGGGGACTCGGCCTGTTGACGACAGCGGTTCTCCTTTGGTTCTTCTGGCGATACCGCGAGAAGGCCGGCGTTCACTTGATATTCCTCATAATTGTGACAGCCCTTGTTGCGTTCACATATTTTCCGGGCGGGATCTGCTTGTGGCCGATTTGGTATCACACCTTGCCGGGCATTCAGGGTATCCGGGTGATGGCGCGCATGAATATGCTCCTCCTGATTCCCGCGGGTATGGCGGTATCCATGCTCGTTCACAGGTATCGAAAAGACCGTACGAAGCTTATTTTGGTTGTGGCAGTCGCATTGTTCTGCTGCTTGGAGCAGGTGCGCAAGCCCCATTTTTATAATCATGAACTTTACCAGCGCAGAGTAAATACCATAGTCCAAAGCTTGAATGAAAATTGTGAAGCCTTTTTTCTCTCGGAGCTTTATCCTAAACAACCCGTTTGGGTGTCGCAACTGGATTCCGCGTGGGCATCCTTGCTCAGCGGCATACCGAGCATCACCGGCTATTCGGGTAAGTTTCCGTTTAACAATGCGATTCGCACTCCGGTCATTCGCGAACTGGTGGACTACGAAAAATTGGACAAGGAAATTGATGAATGGTGCGCCAAGACCGGACTCGATCGAGACAAAATTTGTTGGCTGAGGCTCAAGCTTCCGAATGAATGATGCACCACCGCACATATGTTTCTGGAACTCTTAGCAGCAGCTATAGAGATCATTTTACCTCGGCGCCATACCTATGCGATGTTCGTCTGAAGAACCTGCCAAAATCCACAAGTCCAGTCAGGAAGTGGAGTAGTACAGGCGCATAGATCACTGAAGCAACAATCACGGGCCAATAGCTGTACCTGAAGTCGCTTGAGACACTGATCACAAGGTACATGCAATGATAGATAACCGCCGACAGGAACAGGACAAACGCCGCCAACAGCACTTTCTTCTCTGCCACATCGAGGTCATAAGAGCGAGATGAGCGGAGTTTGCCGGCAGTGAAAAACAACCCTACCACGTTCATTATAAAATAAATCCATGGGTAGAATGGAATCCCGACGGAATTCATCATGACTATGTAAAATATGAAAAGCTTGGTTACCAGGTTAGGATGAAACTCCGGCGGCTGCCCACCTGCATCGACTATTTTGCCTATATTTTCTGCCTGACCTTGGTATGACATCATTCCCCAGAAGAAAGAATCGAATGGTCGGAGGTAGCCGATTCTCATCAAGCTTGCGAAGTGCGCCAGTCGATGCTGGAGATACGCAAAGGGATAATCGCAGAGAGTCCTTATCCACAGCTTGCCGATTTCTCGTACTTGCTCGGCATTCTTTGCTGGAGCAATCAGACCGCCTTCGGGCGCCTTCCATGTAATGGAACTTATTTGCACTGGCGAGAAATATTTCTTTAGCGAATGCAGATTCGCATGTTCGGTTTTGATTTCGCTCGGCAACAGGTCTTTGTTTTCTATAACCGAGATACCCGCAAGGTCAAAAACGAACAGGTTCTGTACAAGCCGCGCCCTATCGACGCTCAGCAGCCTGTTGATCATTATGTTGCCGGAGACAAAGCAGAGGAACACCGCGAGAGTCAGACCCAGCGTCAACAACTTTTTGCGCTGCAAGAAGACCAGCAAGGTCAGCCATATCAGGGGCATAACGGCGATGAAGCTATTATGGCGCGCCATAAATCCATAAAAAAGCAGGAGCATTGAAATTGTCAAAAGAATAGCCTTTTGGGCTCGATTCAGTTGAGGAGTCGACCATGAGTATAGCGGAATCCCAAAGCCGGCAAGCAGGCTGAAGCCATGCCCGACATCTTTCCATATGGCGGCGCTTATGCCCAAAATCTGGGGGAAAAGAGGAATCAACACGATAACGAGGCATTCCTTCTTCCCGGTCAATCGATACGCGCCCAGAAAGGTGAACCACAGACCAATAAACATAAGGGCCATGTGAAAAAGGAATATCAATCCGAAAGACTTGGAAGAGAAGATCCTCATCAAGGTTTGCCAAACCAAAACCATAATGGGAGGGTGATAGTCACTCACGTGGAGGACATTGAGGGCCTGCAGATACTGGTAGATGGAGTCCGTCCCCAGAAAACCCGGATAAAACGCATAGATAATGAGCGAGACGTTGATCAGGAGGATCGAAAAGGCGGCGAGCTCGAATTTGGACAAACGATGTTTGGCGAAAGCCTTTACTGGATTGCTTGGATGAGATGCTGAGGAATCGATCCCACAAGCTCTGGCCGGATCAGTCAACTGAACCCTTCATTTAAGTGATCATATGTGGGAAATTATTGCGCCGTTAAAATTTTTCCTCGGAAATATCAGGTTTGGCCGAGTTCAGGCGAACAATGTTTTCGTCTAAATGCATTCGCTTTTCATTGATTGAAATTGCCCGGACGAGTTTAGTCAGATCCTGTCGCGTCGCTTCCAGTTTGACGTAAAGACGAAAGCACAAGTAGCTCAGCAAAAGGATTGCGGCAAACAGGAAAAAGTCCGCTCCACGGCCGATACCAAAAAACGAAGAAATACTGCTGGTCCAGTCTTTGAAAAAAACGGCACAGACGATGAGGACCCAAAAGCTGACCCAAAAGATCACGAGAGGCAGGGTCAAAAGCCTTTCCCGATACCTCAGATAGCTCCTGCTGACTGCAAAAATCCCGAACAACAAAATGATAATTTCCAATACCATTGCCAATCACCCAATCGCCGGCCGGAGGTATTTCACAACGTTTGGCCAAGCAAACTAAAATGCACTGCGGGCGTGCTAATGAATCAGCCTCGAAAAAAGGAACCGCGCAGCAATTGAAAAGGCAGAGCTCGTTCTTTGTCCTTTTCTTAATGAATGCTCCGTGTAGACGACCTTGACAGGCACTTCGACATACCTCAATTTTTCGCGGGCAATTTCATCTAGTATTTCTGAAGCGTGGGCCATCCTATCCTGTTTGATCTGTATAGCTTGCGCAGCCCGCCACGACAATGCTCTCAGACCATTCTGGCAATCTGAAACCCGAATTCCCGAGACGAACCATGTAAATATTGCCCCCAGCTTTAGAATCAGGTAGCGATCCTTGCGGATTCCCTCTGGTTTATATTGGAGGAAACGATTGCCCAGCACCACATCTGCAGAACCATTAATTATGGGCTTTACCAGATCGACTATATCGGTGGCGCGGTGCTGGCCATCGGCATCAAACGTGACAATTATCGCCGCTCCGAGCGCCAGGGCAAATTCGATACCAGTAGCTATTGCCGCGCCCTGGCCGCGATTAATACAGTGACGAAGCACGATTGCGCCGGCCCGCTCCGCCGCCACAACCGTCGAATCCGAAGATCCATCATCGATTACAACGATATGTTGCGGAGAAACCACAGTTGTCAAGTCGTCGATTACTGAGGCAATTACTGATTCTTCATTATAGGCGGGCACGACTACATACAACTTCACAGTTTCATCGAAGGGTTGCACTCTCTCCATTGGATAAGGATAATTTCCGCTCATCGTACTTTGACCAATGCTCTCAGCCATATCCATTTCGGGTAAAACTCTTCTTGACAGCTCTGTGATCTAGGCAGCATCTATATAAAAATTGCTGCCCACAATCCATTGCCGGCAATCCTTTTGGTTCAATACTGCAAATTCGTTCTTGCTGTTTCTAACCTTGTTGAATAAAAAGTATGTCTAATTTTTTTATAATCTTCAAGCAGTGTTTTTTCACCACAACTGTGAGCAAAGGATAACCACGATTTTGAGAGGGGCAAATTTGAGTTGGGCTGCAAGACTAAAGTGCATTTTACCTTCGGAGACACAAATTGATGAGGCGGTTCGAGAGTTATTCGAGCTTCTGAGATACCAAAATCTCTTCAAAAATCTTGTCAGCAGAGATCTGAAGGTACGCTACAGACGATCTGTGCTCGGCTTTATGTGGGTAATTCTCAACCCTCTTTTTATGATGATAATCCTCTATATGGTTTTTTCCGAGCTGTTTCATTTCACCACCGAAAACTATGTTGCCTATCTTTTATCCGGGATCATCTTTTGGAATTTTTATGCTCAGAGCACCAGCGCTTCCCTGTCAAGCTTTGTGGGTAACAGTGACCTTATTAGAAAGATTTACTTGCCGAAAGCGATCTTTCCGCTGTCTATTGTCGCCTCCGCCGTTATCAACTTTGCCTTTTCGCTGATACCGCTTTTCGTCGTGTTCATTGTTACGGGAACCTACCCGGACTCGCGTATAGTTCTTCTCCCCTTATTCCTTGTGCAGATTGTTCTGTTCTCATCCGGAATGTCTCTGATACTCTCAACCCTTATGGTATTCTTTCGCGATACGCAATACATATATGAGGTCCTGCTGTTAGGATGGATGTACACGACTCCCATATTCTATCCGGAATCCATCATACCCTATCACTTTAGATTCTTACTATACTTGAACCCGTTATATTACTTTTTGTCCCTGTTTCGAGCATTAGTATACACCAATGAAACGAACGTACTGATGAACATCATCATTGTGACTTGCTTTTCTTTGCTTTCATTTTCTTTTGGATGGCTGTTTTACAATCGATATAAAGACAGATTAATTTTTCACCTTTAATAAATCGGAAACTGGAATTTCGCGTGGAAGAACTTGTAAATTTAACCGGAGTCTCGGTAAAGTACCGCATCACGACTGAGGGCCCCAAAACGATGCAAGACTTTATTTTGCAGCGCCTAAAGGGCAAGAAAACTCAATTTAAGGATTTTTGGGCGCTGAAAAAGGTTTCGCTAACCCTTCAAAAAGGAGAACGAGTCGGTATCGTTGGGGTAAATGGCTCCGGCAAGAGTACGCTGCTTAAGGTAATTGCCGGCATCATTAAACCCACTGAAGGCGAGGCGAGGATCAACGGAGTCATTGCACCGCTGATTGAACTGGGAGCGGGCTTCGACTTCGAATTGACGGGTACTGAAAACATCTATCTGAATGGCTCCATATTGGGTCTCGGCAAAAAGGAGATTGACAGCAAGCTGAAGAATATTCTGGAATTCTCTGAACTGGAATCATTCATACATTCACCTCTCAGAAGCTATTCCTCGGGAATGGTAGCACGCCTCGCTTTTTCAATCGCGGTAGAGGTGAATGCTGACATCCTTATTGTTGATGAGGTTCTTTCGGTTGGCGATGAAGGGTTTCGCAAGAAATGCAAAAAAAAGATTGACGAAATGATCGGAGCGGGCACGAGCCTTCTGTTCGTCTCACACAACCTTTCCGACGTGCAGCGACTCTGCAATACCGCACTGTGGCTTGATAAAGGGTGCACGGTCGAGTTTGGCGATGCGGACCCAGTTACCCGGCGCTACATGATTTGCTTCGACGAAAGTGTCTTTGCCGACGTCCCTCGGGAACATCCGCTTAGAGAGGCGATTGATGCCATGTTTCTGCACGGCATCACAAACGGCTATGAACAGGACGGCAAAAGACTCTTTAACCCCAACAACAGAGTGAGCCGCACTGAAATGGCGGTATTTCTGGCTAGAGCCCTCAACTTGCGAACCACTAAAGAACCCACTACCCAGACCTTTGATGACGTCGCTGTCACTCATTGGGCGGCGAGGGCGATTTATGCTTTGTATCACCAGGGTCTTATCGACGGAACTCGGGACAGTACAGGCAAAAAGTTCTTTTTCCCACACGATCACGCGAGCTTTCAAGACATCCTGGAGATCCTGTCGCGGATCGATGAGGAAAAGGTCAAGGCAAACCTGGCCATTTTTCCCGATGAGTTATTGACACGCGGGCGAGTGGCCGAAATGTTTTATCGTTTTTTTGATTACGGGAATGACCGTATCCAGCTACCGGCTACTTGTTCTGTCAATAGAGCCGATGACTGATTTTGAATACACCTGGCCCCTCGCTGCCACTTCTACTTAACGCTGGGGATGCGACGATTAATAGATTATACTTGGTTCGTCGTATGGCACCTTTGATTGGGGAGAGGACAATTTTTTCCCCCTATACGGCCATGACCGGGGCGGTCACAACAAAACATGAAACTGTATAATCGACAACTACTTGGGATCATTAATATCGATCACCATTTTCATAGGAATAGCCAAGGTGAGTTGGGCAGCGATTCTTCAACATGCCGATTCCTCAATATAATCCCCTGTTCCTAACAAGGGGGGACTTGGACGCCCGCGACTGCAAGTGTTTGCAATTGTTAGCCATCGAGGGGAAGAGGAGTCGAAATTCCCGGATGGACACTGGACTCTTGAGAATCGGATCGAAGGTAATAGATGAATATAGTAGTAGCAGGATATTTCGGACACCGAAATCTTGGAGATGAAAGTATTTTATCTTCGATTTCCGGGCAACTGCAAGATCATGATCTGACAGTGGTATCATTGGATACGGCGAACACCGCGGTATCTCACGGGTTGCGGGCCGTAGATTTTTTCGATCTGGAGAATCTGGAAAAAACCGTAGCCGCCTGTGACGTCGTAATCATGGCCACAGGAGGCGCCTATCAAGAAATCCCCGGAATCCCTTATTACGATACAAAGGCCTCGCAATTGCTCGGCAATCCTTATGGCCATCCTAATGGCAACTTAACGGGCTTCGGCATTGTTCCTGTTCTTGCCTCCTTTTATCATAAGGCCCTTGTATTCCTAGCAATTGGTATGGGACCATTTTATTCTCAACAGGCAAAGCATTTCTGCTCCTTTTTACTGTCTTCAGCATCTCTCATTACCGCAAGAGATCGATATTCTCTTGATTGGGCAAAGGGTCTTTCGCCCAATTCAAATATTCACCTAACCGCAGATGCAGCATTTCTTTTGCAGCCCAAAAACGATTCTAGAATGAACCGGTTGCTGACCAAATACGGTTTGAAATCCAAACAATTTATTGCACTTTCGCTAAGAGAGCTTTTGAACAGAAATCGTCAACATAAAACCGTTAGAGAACTAGCCGGATCTCTCTCTTATTTTTTGGCCGAGCACGAGAATTTACCGATACTGTTCATACCTTTTCAGAATATGATATCGGATTATCCAGTCACCGATATCAATATGGCTCAACTTTTGCTGCAAGAACTCGATCCCAAGCAGAGAGACAAGATTGTGATTTGGGAGGACGAACTCAACCCTCAAAGCACACTGGATCTCATCGGCAACGCACGCTTTGGCATTGGCATGCGTTATCATTTCTTGCTATTCTGTATTCTCAATGAAATACCTGTGATTTCAATTTCTTATGACACTAAATGTATCAATCTCATGGATGACGCCGGCATTTCAGAACTCTCCTTTGATATTCCCGAGGTTGAGGCAGGCCCCATCGCTTCAAAAATGCATACCATCTTAGACAGCTATGATAATTACACAAAGATAGTATGTTCGGCAAAGAAGGAGTTTTGCACACGTGCTTCAATTTCTTTTGATCTGTTGGAGGAATTTCTTGGAAAGTTGGGCGTTGGCTCGGCTGAACAACACTCGATAAAAGTAGGGAGCACAGAGAAAAGCCAGTTGGATTTGATGCCGTACAGAGACCTGGACATTAGTAGATTAATAGACTATCTCAGTCAACAGACAGGAACCCTCCAAGAACTGCACGATGGACTTAAAGAGAGAATTGATTCCCTCAGAGAACAAAATTCAGTCATCTTAAAGCTCAGCCAGGAAAATGATCAACTC
>Ga0210125_1000135_pt1 | contig 13170 bp, 11 predicted proteins | sample RushMan_CattailN_FD_185555 | JGI IMG/M metagenome (GOLD analysis project Ga0210125, IMG submission 185555) | Wetland microbial communities from San Francisco Bay, California, USA, that impact long-term carbon sequestration -... | ecosystem: Environmental > Aquatic > Marine > Wetlands ...
CCGGATGAAGTGCGGCGGTTTTTGCAGACACTGGCAGAGCTGGAACAAGTTGAAGAGTTGAAGAGTTGAAGAGTTGAAGAGTTGCGAGGGGCAGCGACGTATCGCTAAAAACATTTAGTACAGACCATGTCTTGTCCATGCTCTTTGCCCTATGCCTAACAAGAAAGTATTAACATGGATAGTGAGTCTATCGACCTCAAATATTATCGGCTGAAAAGCATTTTAAAAGAGATGAATAGAGTGCTGGTTGCATTCTCCGGCGGAGTCGACAGCACACTGCTGCTGAAGGTTGCCAAAGAAGTGCTTGCAGAGGATCGTATCCTGGCAGTAACGGCTCATTCCGAGACGACGGCTCGACATGAAATGATTGCAGCCATCGAAATGACTGCTCGGTTGGGTGTGGGCCATCTGTTGTTTCCTTCCGATGAAATGGATTTGCCCGAATTTGTGAGCAATCCGGCCGATCGATGCTACATCTGCAAGAAAAGCCGGTTCGGTCGGCTGGTGCAATTGGCAAAAGAGAGGGGCTTCACCTGGGTCGCCGATGGCACCAATTTCGATGACCATGCGGACTATCGGCCGGGCATGCGAGCGATCCGCGAACTGGGAGTGAGGAGCCCTCTGAGTGAGGCCCGTCTCCACAAGGAGGAAATCAGGATATTGTCAAAACAGATTGGGCTGCCGACCTGGAATAAAGCTTCTTACGCCTGCCTCGCTTCCAGGATACCTTATGGGACTCCGATCAATGCTGACAGACTGAGACAGGTGGATGCATGCGAACAATTCATACGCGAACTGGGGCTTGCTTGGCAGGTGCGGGTTCGACATTACGGAGACATGGCCCGCATCGAAGTGGAGGCAGAAAGCATTGCCCGTCTGGCGGAACCTTCGAACCGAAAGAACCTCTTGGATTATTTCAATAAAATCGGCTTCAAGTATATCGGGCTCGATCTGGAAGGCTATCAAATGGGGAGCATGAACAGAGTCCTCGATAAAGAAAGGGTGGAGGTTGGATAGCAAACTTCTTAAGATGCTTTTGGAAGACTTTAAGAGCGGGCGGTTGGACGTTGATGCTGCTCTGCAGAAACTAAAGAAATTGCCGTTCGAAGATCTGGGTTATGCTCGGATCGACAGTCATCGCTGTTTGCGCACCGGTGTCTCGGAAGTGGTTTTTTGCGCCGGCAAAACGATCGAGCAAGTCGTCGGTATTGCTGGAAGAATCTCTCAGAATCATCGTAATATCCTGCTCACTCGCGCTTCTAGGGAGGTTTTTGAGGCCGTCGAGACGGCGGTTGGCGGCTGTAAATATCATGAAATGGCAAGGATTATAGTAATAAACCCGGAACAATTGGAGCAAGTGGGCAATGTGGCCGTGGTGAGTGCCGGCACTTCCGACATGCCCGTTGCCGAAGAGGCGGCCGTCACGGCTGAAACCCTCGGAAACCGTGTGAATCGAATCTATGACGTTGGAGTGGCCGGCATTCATCGACTCTTCCACGTTTGCGACGATTTGTTCAAGGCCAATGTGGCTGTGGTTGCGGCCGGCATGGAGGGAGCTCTGGCCAGTGTGGTAGGAGGATTGGTTTCCTGCCCCGTTATCGGTGTCCCGACCAGTATTGGTTACGGCGCAAGTTTCGGTGGGCTGGCGGCATTGCTCGGCATGCTTAACAGCTGTGCCCCCGGCGTATCGGTCGTCAACATCGACAACGGCTTTGGTGCAGGCTATCAGGCAAGTCTGATCAACAAGGCAGTTTGCACTAAACCCGATTAAGTAGCGCCAACCTCTGCATTCGATGCTTCCGCGCCCTCCGCAGGGTTCAGCAACGTAACCAGTTTTTCTATGGCGAACAACAACGCTTTGATCTCATCTTTGTCCAGTTTTTTCAATCTCTGCTCAAATCGCTCTTCCAAAGGTGCGGGAGCATTGGCGATAAATCGCAGCCCTTGTTCCGTTATTTCCACATGAATTTGCCTGCGATCCTTGCTCACTCGCGTGCGACGAACAAGATTGCGTTTTTCCAGACGATCAACGATCCCTGTTACAGTGCTGCTGTTCACATAAACGATCTTACTGAGCGCACTCAGCGCAATCGGTCCGTGGTCGTGAATTTCACGCAGACACACCAACTGAGGTATGGTTATTTGATAGTTTTCTTGGAGATACTTTGAATATCGGTCGACTTCGTGTGTAATCTGGCGTAATTGTTTGGCAATTTGCAACACCACAGGATCAATCATTTGACACCTCAAGTTTCGATAAAAGTGCTGGAATCAACCCCATATGCATCAAGTTTGCCCGCAATGGCATTAACAGGCTGCTGCTTTTGCCGCATGTGGGTCGATCACTCCAAAAGTCCCCCTTTTAATAAAAGGCGGATTTACCCGATTGAATACCGCTCGTGGCCCTGCTTCGCAGGATTCAACCGGGTAAAGGGGAGATTCTGTAAGGTCAAAAACATGATGCTGCCCCCAAAGTGGGGAATAATACCAATCAATTGGATGGTCGCAAACCAAAATTTATCCCAAAGTCAATTTGCATTTATTGATATGAGTTGATAATAATGCAAGTTAATCTGATTGTGTTTCCAATTTCTCGTTATTCAAGCTCTCGATCTAGATTCGATCCGGACAACAATACCTTCTAACTTTAACGAGTGTAATTTGAGCACCCTGATTTTAACGGAAAAACCATCCATCGCACGGGATTTCGCCAAGGCCCTGGGAGTGAAAGGGAAAAAGGACGGCTGCCTGGAAGGCGGCGGCTATGTAATCGCCTGGGCGATAGGGCATCTGGTTGAACTGGCCGATCCTCAAGACTATGACACCAAATGGAAAAGGTGGAGCCTCAACACGCTTCCAATTTTGCCGGAAAGACTCAAATATAAGCCAATAGCTGATGTACAGAAACAACTCAAAGTTGTTCAAAAACAGCTCAAAAGAGAAGACATCGAGAAGATCATCATTGCAACCGATGCAGGCCGGGAAGGGGAAGTGATTGCGCGCACCATTCTTCACAGTGTGGGTCCGCTGAAACGTGAAATGTATCGATTCTGGACTTCGCAGGCGTTGACGCCACAGGTCATAAAAGAGGCCATGGGAAACGTCAAACCGGCTGCCGAATACGATCGGCTATGGTACGCGGGGCAGGCACGACAGGCGGCCGACTGGCTGGTGGGAATGAACCTTACCCGGGCAGCCACCCTCAGGATGGGAAGCTACAAGGATGTCTATTCCATAGGGCGGGTCCAAACCGCTGTTTTGGCCCTCCTGGTGGATCGACAGCAGGAACGGGAAGATTTCAGATCTGAGCCCTACTGGGTTGCTCGGGCCAACTTTTCAAACCCCGATAGAGGAACTTGGTGGGGAACCTGGTTCAAAAAAGAGACGAATCGGTTCGAGAACAAACAGGAAGCCGAACAAGTGCTGGCCAGGGTGCTGCAGCAAGCGGGCGCCGTCAAGTCGGTGAAGCGTGAAAAGAAAAGACAGCCGCCCCAGTTCCTCTATTCCCTAACGGACCTTCAGCGTGATGCGAATTCGAAGTATGGTTTTTCCGCAAGGCAAACTCTCGATCTCGCGCAGAAGCTCTACGAACAAAGAAAATGCCTTTCTTACCCGAGAACAGACTCCAGGGTGCTCGGTTCTAAAAATGTTTCGCTGGCAAAAAAATTGATCGTAAAACTCTCCATCGCCTATTCCGATCTTTTTCAGGGTATCGAAGAAAAACTTATCTCTATTTCCAACAAAAGAGTCTTCAACGATGCAAAGTTGACCGACCATCATGCGCTTATTCCGCTTGCGCCTCTGCCGGATCGGGCCGGACAAAGCGAGGGCTTGATTTACGATCTGGTCCTGAAACGTTTTGCCGCAGCGTTTTACCCCGACTATGAATACGAAGCCACTACGATTATAACCGAGGTTCAAAATGAAACCTTTCGCACCAGGGGAAGCCGACCTGTCGTGCTTGGCTGGAAGGCCGTTTACGGGAAGGCGGAGCCTCAGAGCGACAAAGACAAGGAAGAACCCGAAGAACGTGATCTGCCACTGCTCGAAAAGGGCGATCCCGCCAAGGTTCAAGAAGCTCTGCTGGAAGAAAAAATGACGCAGCCGCCGCCGGAATACACGGAAGCGCTCTTGCTCAAAGATATGACCAACCCTTCCCGCTACGTTTCTGAAGATGAGCTCAAGAAAATCTTTAGGGGTGAGATTGGGTTGGGAACCCAGGCCACTCGCGCTCAGATCATCGAAACATTGCTGGTTCGCGCCTATGTTGTTCGCGAAAAAAAAGTGTTACGGCCGACGGCCAAAGGTCGCTTGCTGATCGATCGTTTGCGTCTTCTTTCGATAGCAAAAGCCATTGCAGCTCCCGAGGAAACAGCGCGCTGGGAGATGGAATTGGAAAGGATAGCCCAGGGCATAGGCAACTCGGAGGCTTTTTTGGAGGCCATCCGAGGGTTTGTTATGAAAGGAGTGGAGGAGTTTAAAATGAATGAAATGCAGCAGAAAGTTCAAGAGCCATTGGGAAAGTGCCCGGCCTGTGGAGGGAATGTCATCGAGGGCAAAAAAGGTTTTGGCTGCGCTAACTGGCGAGAGCAGGACGGCGGTTGCCGGTTTGTCGTCTGGAAGCAAATTGCCGGTCAAAAGATAACTCCCGAGAGCGTGAGAATGCTTTTGGCCGGTGAAAACACTGGGAGCATGAAATTTGTGTCAAAAGAGGGTAAGAAATTTTCAGCTTCCCTAAAGTTGGAGCAGGAGGAACAAGAAGGCCGATGGGTAACACGCTTTGCTTTCGGCGGACAGGATGCGGCATCTTCTGAGGACAATCCCGGCGAATCCTCGCCGGAGAAGCAACCGCTAGGGGCATGCCCGCGCTGTGGGGGAGAAATCGTCGAAGGAAGGAAAGGTTTTGGCTGCGCAAATTGGCGAGAGCAGGACGGCGGTTGCCGGTTTGTCGTCTGGAAAGAAATTGCAGGGAAAAGGCTGAGTGTGGACGACCTGGCAATGCTTTTGGAAAAGGGCCAAACGGGGATTATAAATGGGTTCAAATCGAAAAAAGGCAAGCAATTTTCTGCCAGACTGAAGTTGGAGGGGGAAGATTACAAAACGGTCTTCGTTTTCTGAGGTACTGCAATTTTCCGTTCGGCGATCGTCGCAGCGAGCTTAACAAACTTCTGCAGCTCGACTTGTCCGAGCAGCAGAGCAAGCAATTTTGTCAAGAAACATCGAACGCCTCCTGGCCGACAGCAACCGATGAAGATGTTGGAAATGAGATTTGTTACTCGTAAATGAAATATTTTACAGTATTCAGGGTGAATCCGGCTATGCGGGTTGGCCGTGTATTTTCATTCGATTGACCGGGTGCAATCTGCGCTGCTCCTATTGCGACACTCAATATGCGTACATCGCCGGACAAGCAATGACCATTGGCGACATTTTGTTGAAGGCTCGATCGTTCACTTGCAATCTTGTGGAAATTACGGGCGGTGAACCGTTGCTCCAGGCAGAAACCCCGGAGCTGGTGGAGAACCTGCTCGACCAGGGATACACTGTTTTGATGGAGACTAACGGCAGCATGGATATTGGCAGGGTTGCTCGGCGCTGCGTCAAAGTTGTGGACTTTAAATGTCCGTCCAGTGGTGAAGCCGATAACAATGACTATTCCAACATCGAGCGACTGCAAAACCACGATGAAGTGAAGTGTGTTATAGGAACTCGCGAGGACTACGAGTTTGCCCGCGAAATCTTTTACCGCGTGCGGGAAAATGGGAAACGCAAAAACGATGTGCTATTCTCACCCATCTTCGGCAAACTGGCGCCGCGAACACTTGCCAAATGGATTCTGGGTGATCGACTGAATGTGCGTTTCAATCTGCAGCTGCACAAGTACATCTGGGAACCGGATCAGCGGGGAGTCTAGTCCTACTTTGTCACATTGCCGAAAAGCACGCGACCGAAGGATCAAGATATATCAATATTATTCTTGGATACCTCCTGCTCTTTGATTTTCCTTACAAAGGACACAACGCGGCTAGCCGCAGCTGAAAGCTCAAGGCAATTAATGGTTCCCGCAGGGAAGCGTTGAAAAAACTACGAAAACCAATGCTTACGAAAAAACCCTCGCAAAAAGACGGGAAACTCAGCATTAGTATCCCAGACGGAACAATAGTGAAGGAAAGATAATAAGTTATGAAAAATGCGGAGTTGCGGAAGGCGGTTGTTCTGTTTTCCGGCGGACTGGATTCGACCACATGTATTGCCATTGCAAAATCGATGGACTTCGAAATTTTTGCACTGAGTTTTGACTATCACCAGCGTCATCAGGCGGAAATTCACATGGCTAAGAAGGCGGCGACTGCGATGGGGGTCGCTGAGCATATGATATTAAATTTGCCGTTGGAGCGAATTGGCGGTTCGGCTCTGACCTCGGATCTTGAAGTTCCGAAAGACGTACCCTTGGAGGAGATGAAAAGCCGCATACCGGTGACTTATGTACCGGCCAGGAACACTATTTTCCTCTCATTTGCACTGGCCTGGGCGGAAGTGCTGGAAACGCGGGATATTTTTGTCGGGGTCAATGCCCTGGACTATTCCGGATACCCGGATTGCCGTCCGCAATTCATGCAGGCTTTTGAACGTGTGGCGAACCTGGGCACCAAGGAAGGCGTCGAAGGCAGACTGCGGTTTAAGATTCACACTCCTCTAATAGACCTTACCAAAGCACAGATCATTCAAAAGGGCATGGAACTGGGAGTCGACTACGGACTGACGCACTCCTGCTACGACCCGGATGATCAAGGTCGTGCCTGCGGTCACTGCGACAGTTGTCTTTTGCGTAAGAAGGGCTTTGCCGAAGCGGGTGTGCCCGACCCAACCATTTACGGAGAGGGAGCCCATTGATGACGATAAAGAAAGATTCCTCATTGACTCAACTCGGGAGACATGTCGAACAGCCGGGTAAACCTGAAGAAGCGGCACTGGAAACCTTTGCAAATCCTCATCCGGGGCAGGATTACGTTGTCCGCCTGACGGCTCCCGAATTTACCAGCCTTTGTCCGATAACGGGGCAGCCCGATTTTGCCGCAATCGTCGTAGACTATGTTCCGCAAAAAAGTCTCGTGGAAAGCAAATCGTTCAAGCTGTTTCTGGGGAGCTTCCGCAACTACGGAGCTTTTCATGAGGACTGCACGGTTTATATCCACAACCGGCTCAGGGATGTCATGCAACCTAAGTTCATCCGAGTGGTTGGACTCTGGTATGCGCGGGGCGGGATCACCATCGATGTGACCATCCAGAGCGGGTCACTCCCCTCCGATTGTACCCTTTTGCCCTTGGGAAAGACGACTTACCGGGGTGGAAGGGAGTAAACCTTCTCTTTTCGTCATCATCCGTTATTCCTTATTTGATATCAGCCGTTCTATTCTTCTGCCGCTTGGAAATTCACTGCAAATTCTGACTGGGTTAGCTACTTAGAGAGCGCAAACCCGTCAGGAAGTTGATCAAAAAAAGCCTTGTTCAAGAAATAGTCGACCCGGTGCGGCTTCATTGTAATATCCTCTTCGACCATCTGCTGCACCAGTTCATCTCGGTTGTTTTGATAAAACTCCGCTTTTGTCTGATTCAGATGAGCGTAATTGCATAAAGTGTTCGACCGGCTGTCGTTGAGTAGCAATTTTGACTCACATTGCGCGATCTTGTTATCGATACAGGTGTTGTAGAAATTTTCCTGCTGCGTTCCGTCCGACATGGCCAGACCGGAACTTGCCAAAATAACCAGGATACATAATGCGGCCCCAACCTTTGTCTTCATCTTCGATCTCCTTTGTCTGTAAGGGTTTGTACCTATTTGGCCGGATTAAAGAGCAATGGACGTGCCAAGACTGAGGTTGGTCGCCATGGATTCAATCTAATATATGGATATTTTTATATTAATATCTAATTTAGCAGCAACGGTTGGTGCTTTTAAAGTCAAACTTCCCATGAAAAAAGGTAAACCAAGTTGACGAGTATGACCTGTCTGCGCGAGCAACTTTTCATCCGGTGGAATCGCTCTAATCAAACAAACCCAACCACCCATAGCCAGTGTCTATCCGGAAACCCCGAGTTTCTCTCCCCCGCGATGGGGAGGAGGTCAATGCTGCTGGATTAGCGGGTCAGTTCCCCCCTTTTTAAACTGACAGTTAGACACACATGACCCTGTGCTTTTGAAAAGTATCTGTTTTCATTGGCATTACAATTTGCCAGCAACAAACAGGGAGTCAGCAATTTGGTCCCCCACTTTTCCTAAAAGGGGGGTTAGGGGGGATTTTTTAACCTGCTGATTGTTATTTAAAATCCCCCTACTTCAACAACATTGTGAATTTAGGTAAGAGGCGACATACTATGTTTACTTACTATCTGAGGGCCGGCGTGTTTCGAATTTATGTTGAGTCATTTGCGGCAGAGCCCTTTGCCTCTGACCTGGCCCTCGAAATCAGGTTTTCTACGTTCTAATAAAATCGAGAAGGTCTTTTGTTGCATTTGCTATAAAGAGGTCCTTATATTTTTGACTAATCGATCATAATTGGTTTATTCCTGAAGCCTCTTGAATCTGCCCGGGAACGGGGTTCTTATGTGTAAACTAAATTGACAACTGCAGCTGAAGGCCGTCTTGGTCTACTAATTCAAAGAAAGAAAGCTCGCGATGAAGAAAGGTAAACTTGGCGTGTGGCTGATTGGCGCCCGGGGTTCTATTTCGACCACGGTTATTGTCGGCTCATTGGCCCTGCGTAGGGGTTTAACTGAACCCATAGGAATGATCACGGCGACTGACTTATTTGACGATGCCGCACTTGTGGACCTCGGTGCGATTGAGTTTGGCGGCTGCGATATTCGGTCAGGGCAGCCGCGCCATTTGGTTCGACAGATTCTTGGCTTGTCGGAGATAGTGGACCCCGAGAGCTGCATGGAAATCGAGCAGGAGTTCGCTCGGATTGTATCGGGAATCGACAAGGGAACGGCGAGGAACTGTGGTGACGCCATTCAACAGTTGACAGATTCGATGGTTTTGAAGGATTGCTCGCTGCGTGAAGAGGTTTCCGAGATCAGACAATGTTTGCAGCAATTCCGGCAGAAAAAATCGCTTACTGATATAGTGGTGGTGAATCTGGCGTCGACCGAGCCTGCTCTTGAGCTTGGCGGATGCCATCTGGATTTGGAATCATTTGAATCCTGCCTGGATCGCAACGACAGCAAAGCGGTCAAGGCAAGTACGATATATGCCTACGCCGCCGTTCAGGAGGGATGCCCTTATATCAACTTTACACCTTCCAGTGGAGCGCTCGTTCCGGCGATCATCGAACTGGCTGAAAGGAATAGAGTGCCTGTGATGGGGAACGATGGCAAAACTGGAGAGACTCTAGTGAAATCAGCATTGGCTCCCATGTTTGTGTGCCGAAATCTTGCAGTCCTGAGCTGGGAAGGGTTTAATATCCTTGGGAATATGGATGGCTCGATACTAAAGCATCCTGAAAACCGTGAATCGAAAATCAAAACCAAAGACCAGGTCCTTGCCAGAATTCTGGGCTATGCGCCCCATTCCAGAGTCCACATCGACTATGTGCCTTCCCTGGACGATCAAAAAACGGCATGGGATTTCATCCACTTCAAAGGGTTCCTTGGCGCTAAAATGTCCCTGCAGTTCGTCTGGCAAGGCTACGATTCGATGCTGGCAGCTCCCCTGGTTTTAGATCTGGTAAGGCTGGCGGAATTTGCCAAAAGGCGAGGCGAAGGCGGCCTTATGCCGCAGCTTGCATCTTACTTTAAAGCCCCGTTGGGCGTAGAGGAACAACGCCTGTACGAACAATATAAAATGCTGCTCGACTATGCGGAAATGGCTAAATGAGGAGGGGCAAGCCCAGTTTGAAAAAAGAAATAAGGAGTGGTAGACAGCCTCCCAGGCTGCGTTAAGTGCAGCGAAACTGTAACTCTGCATGATGCCGGCAACATGGAGCACCGCGACCTTAACGAGTAGAACCAATCCTAATATGGAATCGTGCAAGAGACACCTCAGAGAAGCAATAAGGAGTGAGCATGAGATTTGCGTTTAGTTCCAATGCGTTTCGCCGCTACAGCCTGATCGAAACCATCAAAATCCTGACTGCTACGGGCTACGAAGGAATCGAAATCATGGCCGATGTGCCCCATGCATTCCCGCTGCATTTGAGCGAAAACGACGTAAACGAAATTCGCAGCGCTCTGCGTGATACCGGACTGCAGGTGTCAAATATCAATGCATTCATGCACCATGCGGAAGGTGATACCTATCATCCTTCCTGGATCGAAAAAGACCCGGCTTTGCGGGCCAAGCGAGTGGACTACACGCTGCGATGCATCGATCTGGCCCAAAAGTTGGGGGTCCCCAATATTTCGACCGAACCTGGCGGACCCCTGCAGGACATAACTCGAGAGCAAGGCTTGGAACTATTTTTGGAAGGCTTAAGGCAGGTCGAGCAGAGAGCTAACGATAAGGGTATCCGAGTGCTCATCGAGCCGGAACCGGATCTCCTTATCGAAAACAGCGGCCAGTTTTTGGACCTCATTAAGATCCTGGACAAGGATGTGTTCGGTCTTAATTTCGATGTGGGACACTTTTATTGTGTGAATGAGGACCCTGTCGAATTAATTAAGAAACTGAAAGATTATACTTATCATTTCCATCTGGAAGACATCGCCTCAACTCGAGAACATTATCATCTCAAGTTGGGTGAAGGCGCAATCGATCTGCCGGCAGTGCTGAAAACGATAGATGAAATTGGTTATGACGGCTTCGTGACCGTAGAACTTTATACTTATGAAGATCGGGCGGGGGAAGCCGCCTTTGATGCCTACAGATTCCTGTCTCAATGGCAACAATCGGCGGCATGAGTTTTTTAAAAGGTTTTAAGTTTTAGGTTTTAAGTTTTAGGTATCTAAATTCCACTCGTTCCCAAACAGAGTTTGGGAACGAGGAAAACCCCTCAACTCTTCAACTTTTCAACCGCCCTCTTCCCCCAAAAACAATTCCTTCCTAATCAGTGTCGCCTCCTCGGCCGCAGGATCGCTCACCCTATGCCCGGCTATCTCATAAACCGGCATAATTCCCAGCAATGAATTGAGGACCCAGACAGTCTCTGCACACAAGAGATCATCAAGGTTCGATTCTCTCCTTTGGACCTCCCTTCCCTTCCCCCGCAGAATTCTTGCAGCCACTTTGACCGTCACACCCGGCAACTGATTCTCGTTGGCAGGAGTCCACCAAGTTCCGTTTGCTCTGGCAAGGATCGAGCCTGCCGATGTTTCAGCAACTTTTCCATGCGGATCAAAAATGATGGCTTCGTCCGCGCCGTCGTCCAGAGCTTGCTGCCGGGCCAGCATAAAATAGAGATAATTGAGACTCTTGTGTTTTGCCAGTGGAGGCGCAAAGCCTTGGCTAACGACTTGCAGCCGCCACCCCTGCTGGTAAACTTCCTGCTTGGGCGCATGGTACTTTTGAGCGATAATGCATATAGTGGGAGACTGGCAAAAGGGCAACCCGAGCCCCCGGCAGATACCTCTGCTGACGATGATTTTGAGACTGGCAACTTCGTTCGACAAGTTGTTTCTTTTTACCAGTTCCATTGCCAGATCATGCCAGTTCAATTCAGGAAGCGAGTTGATACGCAGGGCTCGGAGAGAATCAAACATCCGCTCCAGATGATCTTCGAGATAAAGGATACAACCCTTTTCCGAGCGCATGGTTTCGAATACCCCGTCTCCGTACAAAAATCCTCGGTCCAAAGGAGAGATTGAGGCTTCTCGAACGGGCACAAAGCGCCCGTTTAGCCACAGAATCTGCTCGGATTCGGAGGAGCAGCCGGTCATGGGGAGCGTTCTCCTATCTGTTCAATAACCTGAAACAGGGTGCGACCTTTATGCAGCGTTTCCTGGTATTCGTCTTCTTCGTCGGAGTCATAGACTATACCGCCGCCTACCGAAAAGTAACAGGTTTCCTTATGGACCAAAGCGGTGCGGATGGCAATGTTGAGATCCATGTTTTGATGCCATCCGAGATACCCAATAGAGCCTGTGTAGATGTGCCTCGCGTTGGGCTCCAGTTCGTCGATGATTTCCATGGAGCGAATTTTGGGGCAGCCCGTAATGGATCCGCCGGGGAATGTTGCCCGGAGCAAGTCTCCATAGGTGATGTCATTCTTCAGCCGGCCGATGACAATCGAGATGAGATGATGCACATTCTGATAGCTTTCCAGACGTTTGTGTTCAGCGACTCTTATGCTTCTGGGCAGGCAGACCCGGCCGAGGTCGTTTCGCAAAAGATCGACGATCATGGAAAGTTCTGCGTCATCTTTGGGATGACGCAAAAGATCTTGTTTGAGGCCGTCATCTTCCTCCTCGGTATTGCCACGTTTACGGGTGCCTTTGATGGGGCGGGTTTCAATATACTGGCCTTTTCGATACAGAAATCTCTCCATCGAAGTTGAGAGCACCTGGTGATTATCCGCCTGTATGAATGAGTAAAAGGGGGCCGGGTTGATTTCAAACAGCGAACGCCAAAGCTGGAATGGATCGCCCACAAACGGAAACTGGTAGCGTTGAGAGAGATTTACCTGATAGACATCGCCATCCCGAATGTATTGTCTGACCTGGCGAACCGCCTGCAGGTATTCGGAATGGCTGAAATTGCTCTTGAGAGGCCCGAGCAAAAATCGATCCGATGTTCGAGTATCCCGAAACTCTGTAGGGCCAGGGTCTATCCCCGTCCGGAACTGAGTTCCCAAATCTTGAAATACTTCGGCAGCGTCTCTTTTGTCATCATTTTGGTAGACCAAATCAAGCTGATTGCTTTGCTTTGACATTCGGTCGAAAATTAACAGTCGACGGGGCCAGAAAAGCAGGATATCAGGAAGATGCAGATCATCGTCAGCGGTTTGTGGAAGCTTTTCTATTGCTTGTTTCAGGTCATAGGAAAAATAACCGACGGCCCCACCGCTAAACGGTCGAGCAACCAGAGGAAAGTCAGGCCGAAAGTTGCTGAAGAGTTCATCCAGCATCTCCAGGGGATTCGCGCTGAAAGAGAGCGTTCCCTGGCACGATCTTATCTTGACCGACGTTCCCTTGCTTTCGAAAACCATGTAGGGATTCCAGGCGATGATGGAATAG
>Ga0210125_1000136_pt1 | contig 12998 bp, 17 predicted proteins | sample RushMan_CattailN_FD_185555 | JGI IMG/M metagenome (GOLD analysis project Ga0210125, IMG submission 185555) | Wetland microbial communities from San Francisco Bay, California, USA, that impact long-term carbon sequestration -... | ecosystem: Environmental > Aquatic > Marine > Wetlands ...
GCCTGTTCCAGCTCGGCAAGCGCATCAGGAGTCTCATCCGTCTGGTCTTCCAGGGGCTTTGCTAGCCACGCCACGAAACCCATCACGACAGTAGCCATGATCAGCACTCCGCCGTACTGGAGAACCGTCTCTGTAGTCCAAGTGGCCATAGCCACCAGTGCTGACCAGACACACGATCCGATCAGCACCGCTGACTTGTAAGCAACCTTCCCTCCGGTTGCAGTCTTGCCGACTGTTCCCCACAGGAAGATCATCATCAGGCCAATGACAGTAGTGGAAAGCATACTCAACGCAACTTGCAGACCGGTAGCGAAACCGGTCTGCAAGCACAAATGAGCCACTACTGCCGCTGAAACCGTAGTCAAAGCCGAGTTGAGAGCACCATGACTAACACTGTGGTGCCCCCGAAAATCCAGCTGGTAGACAGGAGCAGTAGCAGACATCTCGTCACACTCCGTTGTTGCTGGTGTCCCAGGCTTCTGGGGCTGGGCTGTTCACCAGGTTGCCGATGAGATCCTTGTGGAGATCCACGAATATCTCAGGAAGCTGCCTAGACATGTTAGACAAAGAGTCCATACCAGCACATATAGTGGCGAGTGCTTGGACGTAGTCCGGATGGATGGAAGCACGCGTGTACTCAGCCACACGAGCACGCAGCGCCTCCGAAACCATCGATATAACCGCAGGAAGATCTTGTGCTTCCGCCAACGTCTCAAGATGACCACGATGCTTGATGTTCTGAGCTTGGGCAGTGAATGCCTTCGCGATCTCTGCAAGCTGAGAGCCATTGAGGCTTGGTCCCTTGTTTCCGGCTGGTCCGTTTCCTTTTGCCACTGGAATATCCTTTGTTGGCTTGACTGATGGGTTTTTGGGTTTCTTTGGATTGTTGGTGAGTTTTGGTGGTTCGTTTACCTTTGGTCCAACATTCTTCCTATTATACTTTCTGTCGCGCTGCGCGTCAATATCGCGCTTTCGACGTGCACGCTCCAACTCACCAGGCCTAACCACCCGACGAGCAAAACGCCCAACCTTCCCAGCAGCCCGACCAGCCTTACTCAACCCAGCACCAGCACCACGGAACGCCTTATCAACCCCACGAGAAGCACCACGCATAGCCCTACCAACAGGACTCAGCGCCTTACCAGCCCGACGGGCCGCCCGACCAATCCGAGAATTCGAGAGCGACCCACCAGCCCTACCAGTCAGGCCCTTACCGAGACGACCAAGCTTCGAACCGAGCCTTTCAGCAGCAGACGGGCGACCACCACCAGAACGACTCGACCTGATGGCAGAGCGCTTAGTACCGAACGTCTTAGCACCTGGCCTCCTGCTCTTGTGGTGGCGGATCATAGCCAATCCGGTAGCGGCTGCAACAACCGCCACGATCGGCCCTGCAACACCGGAGGAAACGGCAAGCGCCGAACTGGTGACGGCAATGTTACCAACCGTCACCAGTGTTGGCACAACCGGTACCGTGACCGAAGTAGCAGGAGCAGATTTCTTAGCTGCCTCTACTGGCTTCTCCTTCACAGATACCTCGGTCATCTCATCCCCTTATCATCGAACCGAACAACAGCAGACAGGACACTGCCGAGATTCCGATAACCCATCCAAGGAACGCCCCACCGATCAGGGCCGCAATCCCAAGGACGATTCCTCCGATGAGCATCGCTCCGAGCACTGCACACATGGTGTGGGTCTTAGTGATTTGGGTGCGGGTTTCGTCAGTTACCATCGCTGGTCTCCTCAATCATTGCTACTAGGGTTTTACGAATCTTGTTACCAGTCGCGGGCGACGAATATCCGAAGGCATTCATAATCATCCGAGCCGACGGAATTTCCTCACGCCAACCGGGGAACAACTCATCAACCTTCTCAAGATCTACAGAAGCTGGCTTCCGACTAACCGGCCTAGCCTTTTCAACCATAGCAACGTCAACTTCAATCGGGACAGAAGTTTCAACAACCTCAGCAGCAACCGGAGACTCATCAACAACGATCACTTCCGGAGTCTCAACAACCCGCTGGATCGACTCGACTTTCGAGGGGACCTCACCTTTAACGAGGATCCCACGAGCCGACAACCACTTACGGATGCTGTAAGCGTCAGACCTTGGTAGGGCATCCATGGAGTAGGAGAACACTGCCTCGTTGGCGATGTAGCGCTTACGGCCATACCAGGAACCCTCACGGGTGGCCAATTCGCGTAGCGCTCCCTGTTCCCTGACCAGGGTCACTGCTGCTTCCCACTGGATGATGCCCTCACGGTGGCTCACTGCCCAGGCACGAAGGGTCTCTTTGAAGGCGACTCCGGGAATCCAGCGGGTGCCGAAACCGGCAGCGCCACGCTTGATCACTCCGGCATCCTCTTTGGCCCACTTGCGGATCTTGTTCAGAACCAGGTGGAGCAGGGTCGGTCCGAGGATTGCAATCAGGGGGAAAGCCCAGTAGGCGTCAAGCGCCACACCAGCTTTCAGGCTGCTCATCCCTGACCGATACTGCGCGAACGCAGAGGCACCTGCGAACACCCAGGTCATAAGGCCGAACACTCCGGCACGTTCTGAGCGCCATACAGCTCCGATGATGTTCATTCCGATGCAGCTCGCTGCCGCAATATCGAAAACTACGGGGATGAGCAGGGCAAAGCCCGGCGGAAGGTTCAGTCCGTTGATGCTCTCTGCCCAGTGGTAGAGATCCTGACCAGAGATGATCAACGGTGCGACCGTTACGAATCCAAGGAAAGTGGCAACGGCGCTCATCACTCGCCGCTGGCCGCGCATCCTGCCGATGCCGTGGGTGTTGCTTACGTCGTTGCTCATGTGCAACAGGGTACGCGCTGGATAGTGTCGCGTCAAGTTACATGATACTGGTTACGCTCTGGTTACACCTACCTGACTAGGTGTACACCAAGCATCGCAACACATCAATACCATGGTGAACAGTGAACACCCCGACAGCCGTACACCAGTGAACGCGCACACCGCTGTACACCCTGACTGGTGAACACCTGACAGCTGTACACCCTGACAGCAGTGAACGGTGAACAGTCGAGCCTGGTGTACACCCTGACAGCTGTACACCAGACCGCAGTGAACAGTGAACACCCCGACAGCCGTACACCTGACAGCAGTGAACGGTGAACACCTAACCGCTGTACACCAGAGCTAGGTGTACACCCTGACAACAGTGAACAGTGAACAGTCGAGCCTGATGTACACCAGACTGCAGTGAACGGTGAACAGTCGAGCCTGATGTACACCCTGGACTGGTGAACGCGTACGCCGCTGTACACCTAGGCCTCTGTACACCAAAGCTAGGTGTACACCCTGATCGGTGAACAGTCGACCGCAGTGACCGATGAACACCTGGCCGCAGTAACAGTGAACGCGTACACGGCTATACACCCTGACAGCAATGAACAGCGAACACCTGGCAGTAGTGAACACCTAGCCGCTGTACACCAGTGAACGCGTACGTGGTGTACAGCGATCAGGGTGTACAGCGATCAGGGTGTACACCTGGCCGCAGTGAACGGTGAACACCTAGGCCAGGTATACACCAGTGAACGCGTACGCGGTTGTACACCTAACTCTGGTGTACACCTGGCCGCAGTGAACGGTGAACACCTAGCCTCTGTACATCCTCGCAGTGAACAGTCGACCGTAGCGAACGGTGAACACCTGACCGCTGTACACCAGTGAACACCTAGTCGCAGTGAACGGTGAACGGTGAACACCTGGCCGCAGTGAGCAGTCGAACACGGTGAACGCTAGACCGCTGTATACCTGGCCGCAGTGAACACCAGTGGACGGTGAACACCTGGCCGCTGTACATCTGGGCAGTGAACACCTGGCCGCAGTGAACGCGTACGCGGGTGGCGCTGTACATGCTGGTAGGGCGGGTTGGTGACAGCGCCTATATATATGGTGTGCCTAGGTGGCTGCTAGCGCTGTCAGTGCTGATCTCAGGTTTTCGATCGCTTCTACCAATCCAGTGTCTATTAGCTCACTGTTAGTTACATCGTATGCTCGGACCACGTTAGCGGCACACTGGATCACGTCACCAAACTCTCTGAGATCCGAGATCCTTACGGTTACGTCTACGCACTTGGCCATGGTTTCCTTCGTCTGCTATCGAGTCTTAACCATGCTAGCTGATGTTACGTTGTGTGACTGTTGTTGTTGTTACGCGGTTGTTGTTACGGGTTGTTGTTACCTGGTTTGTGTGTGCTGTGAGCTGGGGTTTTGTGGGTTGTTGCCATGTTTGATCTTGTGGTAACAACAACCGCGTAACAACTACAGTGTGTGATTTTTTTTGCTGTCATCCTTTCGTGTCTCCAGCTTGGAAGATGTCATGTTACGTGACATTATTGGGGGGTAAGGCAATCAGCCAAGCAAGGGAGCAACAATGCCAGACACGGAAGAGCAGGAAACAGCCAGGCCGATGAAGCGGTAGGTGTGGCTGCTGCTGAGTAGCTGGTGAGAGGCAGCCCCCGGGAGACTGGGGGCTGTTTCTTGGCCCAGCTTGACGGTTGTCGTATCACGTGACATTATTGGTTAGTCAGTCGAGCATGAAGGAGCAGACCAGATCATGGAAATCTTCGAACACAGTGAAGTCACCCTAAGCGGCCTAACCTGGACAGAAGCTGTACTATCCATCACTCCAGACAATACAGAAGTTCAGCTAGCCCCCGGCTTCGCCAATGCTCCAGAAGACTGGAGAGCCAAAATCGAGGCAATGGGACTAGACCCAAACCAGATCATCCTCTCAGCAACCCACTCACACGTGGCGTACCGTCACGTAAAGTTCGTGGAGGGAGAATCCAGATACTTCCTGAAAGACGCCACGGACACCTCACAAAGCTACATACCGCATGGTTGGCACATCATCACAGAAACTAACCTACTGCTAGCCACATGGGCTAGCGGTGGTTCGTCGATCACAATGCGACGAAATGAAGACGACTCGGAATTGTTCGATGTTGTCGGGAAGTTCCCGATTGAAGACGATGGTCTCGTATACGAGGGTTTCTACTACGAGACCATGATGCAGCCTGTGTACCAGGCTAACGCCATTGAGCGGTTCGAAACACTAGCTACTGAGCGTAAAGGTATGTTCAACGCATTGATGATGCGAATCATTGATGAGACGGAGATTGCCACCCTTCCTGGATTCCAGGATTGGGACAATCCGATTGACTCTTCGATTGATATAGCCCCATTTAGGGCTATTGCCGAACAGTTAAAGGTCTGCGTAGTTGAAGGGCAGGAAATTCTCATCTGTGGAGAGCCTGTGAAGGCGCTTGCATTTGCGGGGTGTGGTGGTTGGGATAAGTGGTTCTGGGATCGGCGTGATGAGCTTATCTCCAAGTATCCGGGGGTTGAGTTTCCGGAGTATGAGCCATTGTTTTGGGGGGTTTGTCGTATTATGTGACGTTGTGTAGTGATGGCCTGCCTTGTCGTATTGTGTGACGTTGTGTAGTGATGGCCTGCCTTAGGGTAGGCCATTTTTTTATGCCTGAGACGACTTGACAAGCGTCGTGCCACGTGACAGTATTGGCCTGTCAGCCAAACAAGGAGGCAGAAATGCAAAACCCCTACACCAGCACCTGGGAAGCTAAGGCCTACGAGGTAGGTATGGAGCAGTTCCAACTGCTCTGCCACCGTGTGGCAGAAGAGACAATCCCAACTCCAGAATGCGAACACTCCGCCGATGAGTGGGAAGCCTGCCTAGAGGCAGGATGCAACATGAGCCCCGAGCAGGTGGCTCTCACCCATCAACTGATCGTGCGCTACGAAAAACTGGCAGATAGCTCGATCAGAGAACACATGGTCGAACCGGAAGGCTCGTACTTCGGCACTTCAAGTTGCTTCGTGAACGCTGCGATTCGCGGTGTTCAGGCTATCGCTGCCAGGATCAAATAGGTTTTGACTGTTGGGGGATGCGGCCGGTTGGTTGCATCCCTCTTTCGTGTCCAGACAGCTTGACAAACGTCGCGCCACGTGACAGTATTAGCTTGTTGGTCAGCCAATCAACAAGGAGCAGAATCGCCATGAACTTTGAAATCCCAGAAGACCTAAATCGCATCGAACGAATCGCCTACCGAATTGGGATGCAGACATTCCAGAGCCACTGCTACCAGGTGGCGGACAGCATCTTTCCAATCAGCACTGAGCCTGAGTCTGACGCTATCCTGACTGAGACAGTCAGGGCTAATGATCTGGCGAGCGAATTCTTTCGCTCCTTCATTGATCTAGCCGATCAGCGAATCAGATTCGCCATAGATGATCTCGTGTCATACGGTGGCTGCCCTATCGCACTGGACTTCCAAGAAGCTGCCCAACGTTCCATCGTCACCATGATTCCATATATGACCTTGCAGAGTCTGCTTGAGATGAAGGAGGATGAACTAGTCAACGGCTGACAGCGCTGACAGCAGTAGGCCCTACCGGCATTAGCTGGTAGGGCCTACTGCTGTGTGTGGTTACCACCAGACGTTGGTGTTCGGACGCTCCTTCTGTGGTCTGATGTCGCCTGATGCGAGTAGGGCGTAGTCTTCTGTTTCGCCCGTGGGGTACTGGGGTGGCATGTGGCGTAGGTTGGTAACGGATGACATGGGCAGATTGCATTTGCAGCAAACACCTGGTGTGTTGCCTTCTATGGGCCTGTGGATCCATGAGGCAGCAGTGCGCCCAGCTGTTGGGCGTGCGGGTGGACGCTTGACGCTGGCCAGTTTTCGGGTGAATCGTTGGGCTAGCATCGCTCGTCTCCATGTCCGTGATCAGTACGTTACTCATCTACTATGATCTACTCCATCTATGTTTGTCAAACCTATATGAAAAAAGCTCGCCGTTTGGATCTTTCCCAAACGGCGAGCCAACAGCACAAAGTTACTCTATGATCTCAGCATCGACGATCTCTGACAGCTGAACGTGACGACGCTCAACCGCATCCTTCACAACCTGATCGATTAGCTTAGATTGATTAGCTAGACTCCAAACCTCCCGCAACTCATCCAAACTATCCGCCGACTCAACCCAACCAAGCACATCATCCCTAGTCGGCAACGCTGGCTCGGCGCTCTTCGCCTCGGCAACCTCCAAAGCTAGTCCCCTGAAAATAGGACTCTCAATACCCGCCCTAGAAGACGCTGCCAGCTGATAGCTAGCCGAGTAGAGATCACGTGGTTGCAGGGTAAAACAGTCAAGATCAGGGACGAAGAACTTGAACGTCTGCAACACCTCGCGACCCTTGACGAAAACCATCCTGACACGTTCCTCAAACCTCATGCTCAGAACAGCTGGTAGTGGCTCACTATCAGGCAGGTTCCCCACAACGCCAGCGAAAGCCGGTAGTTCCATCGCAGCGTTGAAACCATGAGACTCCAGCTTAAAATATCCCAAACCACTAACACCATGTATCATCAGTGACAACCTGGTAGTAGGCTTACAAATACGCCCACAACCACACACACTACATTTACCAGCAACATCGAAATCATGCTCATGATCAGGACCACTCCAAGCCTGATCCAAACCACACAACGAGCAAACGCCCTTATAGAACTTATGAGCGTGATTGTTCGGCTGCTTGCACAGACAAGGCTGATTCCTAGTGCGCTCGGTACCACCATCACAAAGCCGAGACTTCGCCTTACCAGACCAGTACTCATAGTTCGGATCAATTTTCTGTCTAGGCACCAGCACCGGTAGTTTTTCCGAGCTGATGATCACTTCCCACTCAGGGCCATAGTGACCACTCCAAGAATTAACCTCGCCACCGAACCGTTCCGCGACCTGCTCAATCAATGGCTTCTTGGGGCTGGTGATCCGAAACCGATCCAGCTTCTTGGGAATCATGATCGGATTGCCGTTCTTATCCTTATAGGTAGTAGCTACCCGACATCCCATACGGATAGCTCCAACCGTGGCATGCCTACGCTGTGCATCGATGATTGGCATTACTTTGCGTCCTTTCGCACGGCGTAGCCCATGATTCCTCGAACATCCTGGCAGTCTCGCCAAACATCCAAAACCCGAACAAACCTTGCATACGTTCCGGCAGTCACATCGACCGGCCGAACCCAATAATCACGTGGCCTGATCTGCACACTCAACGCAGTCTCCGCGTGCATCTCAGGCATCTCCAGCTCGGTACCGTCGGCGAGCATCACCCGCTCACCGTTCCGATATGCGGCAACCTGGTAGCCGGCTAGGTAGTCGACATGTTTGCTGGTCTTGTAGTCCAGGAGCAGAGGTAGACCAACCAGGTGCCGTAGGCGCTTCGGCATCCAACCGAACCTCGCCACCCCGTCTAGGGTGCCCGCCCAACCATGCTCACGATTCAGCACGGTGATCTCAGCGCACTCATAGTCTGGTTGATACCGCTCCACAAACCGGAGGTACTGTCGGATGTACGGTGCGACGTCTGGACGGTGCGGGAGGATCATCCCACCCAAAGCGAAGTGCTCAACCACATGATGCACGCGGCTACCACGGTTTCCAGCAGCGTCACGCTCACGGCTACCAGCTAGTGAAACCCACTTGATCCAGCATGGTATGCATGATCCGCATTTTCCATCCTCACAGATGGGGATACGCGACAGCTCTTTCAGCCGACTGTAGTTGTCCAAAACCTCACAAGCGCTGAGCTTTCCATACCAACGGGTGAGGTATGGCTTAGCCACAATGCTTAGAGCTGTGGTCACCGAAACGAAGCGCTCACCAGTAATCGGATGCACGTAGGTGCGACCGTCGTCACTGGTGATTGCGTTTGGTGGACCATCTAGGGTAATGTCCTGTATCACTCGTGTTCCTTGCTCGATTCGGGTATCACATCTGACCATGTGATACCCGATTTGGTTTTTACTTGCGGTTCGAGGCAATGCCTTGCAGCCCAACCGACGATGCGAAAGCGATTAAAGCAGTAACAAAAACGTGAACGCTGACAAACGCTCCCACAATAGCAAGAATAGTACTTGCGGCAATACCAGTTGAGCCGATGATGCTCATAGCCTTGACCATGTTTCCTCACTCTCTAGACCTCTAACAACGCCACGGTAATAGACATTCGTACTCAGTCTATTGATGTGTGACAGCATGCTGTACACACGAGACGGCAAGTTACGGAGAGTCTCATCATTCTCGAATTGTTCGATAACTCGCAGCATGTCATCATATGCTGCGAACCGTCCCTTTAGAAAAGGGAAAACCTCATTCGCTTTGAGGTGAAACCTAGTGGTCTCCTTCAGCCCGCCATCAGTCCAGGTGAGGTCTAGGACGTACCGACTCAGCTTGTTCAGGTCGACAGCGCTCATCAGGACACCGACCTAATGACAAATGTCCAGTGTTCCGGGCTTACGGTTTTGGTGGCATATCTGACTTGAGTTGGCTCCAGACGCGAGGATGCCTCACTGTCGTAAGGCTCCGCTTCCAGGGCATTGAACCACTTGTCGTAGTGCTGCCAGGGAATTCCGAGCACTACGTCACCCATGAACGCTGAGACGTCAACGGTTGCGGGTTGTCCGAGTCGCATGCTGGCAGCTGAGAGCGTTGCTAGTACGGTGCTCATTGGTGCGGTTCGTAGGATTCTGAGTTCGTCGTCCACAGGATCATGATACCACCAATCGCATCCTATGCAACAGTGTGATGCGTGTGTTAGGATTTCTATGCTACAGTTTTGCGTATTCCCCGCTCACTACCCCTGCTACGCATGGTTATGTTGGCTTCAACCAGGGCACCATGGACAGACCCATAAGATCTACTCATAGTAACAGCAATGTTACGTATAGACATTCTCTCAACGGTATACAAGCGGACAATAGTCGCACGCTCTAGCTCACTGAGCCGATAGTCCCTAACATCCATACCATGATCATAGATAAAAAATGGTCCCCCGGAAGCAGTCGAGGGACCATCATCAATCAGCCACCACAAGGATAACACCATGAACACCGGAACCATAGCCATACCTCAATGGATCTGCTCACACGGACTCACCCTAGAAGAACTAGGCCTCTACACCCACATAGCAGCCCAACACCACTACCAGGAACAACAACCCAACCCCCAACAACTCGCCACCACAACCGGCAGCCCCCTCCAAAAGATCAAAGACCTACTCAACGCACTAGTAGCCAAAGGACTACTCGTCAAAGGCACAACCGCCTACCGCTTGCAATTCGGCACCATCACCATTACACCACCCAACGGAAAACCAATAGTCGAGCAACCAGCACCAGCTGTCGAGCAACCAGCACAAGTGGCACCAGCTGTCGAGCAAGCAGCGCGGGCCCTAGTGCAGTCCATGGCAACCAACATGCCAGAACTAGCCAAGGTATTAGGGGGAAGCACTGACAGCATCATCCCCCTAATCGGAGAGACACTAGACCGGGGAGTAACCCCACATCAGATATACAGCGCCATCGGTACCCGCACCCTCGTAGGCGTCGACAACGTCCCCGCTGCGATCGCGTACCGGCTACGTGGCCTGGTGCCACCAAGAGATGAGATCAGGCACCAACCAGACTGCCCCCTTCATCGGGGCCAAACGTGGGATCACTGCCACTGCTGCAAGGGCGAGATCCATGAGGGGCAGGATCCCTATGCGGGTCGGGAAGACATGCGCCCAGATGGCTGGTTTTTGGTGTATCCGGAGGCTAGGCGTTTGGTTACAGCTGGGGATGCGGAATGATCAAGTTTTACACTGGAGCCCACCACCCAAACTGGCTCAACACCAGTCCAGTTCCGCTCTTCCTATCCGCGACTACGCTCGCCAAGTACCGCACTACCGGTAACCGCTGGCCAATCCGGGGCACTAGCGGCGCATCCTGGGCTGGAGACAGTGGCGCCTATGCCGCGCTCATGCTCGCTACCGACAGTAATGGGCATCCCTGGTCAGCCGACTATGAGAGATTCGGCGGAATGTGGCTGCGGTTCGCTGATGAGATCGGACGGCATCCGGACTTCATCGCAATCCAAGACTGGCCATGCGAACCTGCAGTCAGAGCACGCACCAGAATGACCGTTACCGACCATCAAGAGCTCACCACCAGCTCGTATCTCCAGCTCGCCGAGGATTTTCCCTGGCTGCCGTGGATGCCCGTACTACAGGGCTGGACCGTCGACGACTACCTACGGCACGTTGAAGAATATCGATCCGCTGGGGTGGACCTGGCCGAATGTCGCAGAGTTGGTGTTGGGTCCGTTTGCCGACGGGGCGGGCAGCATGGGGTGGCTAGCATCATCCGGGCATTGGCCGCCATAGGGCTACGGTTGCATGGCTTTGGGGTGAGTATCAACGCTCTCCGGGTATGTGGGCATCTACTCACGTCGTCGGACTCCCAAGCATGGTCAGCAAACGCGCGGCGAGATCGAATACGGATCCAGGGATGCACCCACCCGGGAGACTGCCGCAATTGCTCTACTTGGGCACGGAAGTATGCGGGAATGGCGATGGATGCGTGTAAGGCAAGTGCTCGGGATGCGGCGGCTGGAGAGCAGCTTGAGCTTTTCTGAGTCCTGTCGAATGATCTGCTAGGTTGGCAGCACCTAGCAGTAACCTAGGTGCAACCACTTGCGCCTAGGTTACACGTTTGCCATGATACGTGCATGACAACAAAAGCCCAGCTAGAAGCCCTAGACAACACCAACCAGATTGCCTACGCAATCAACACCCTACGCACCAAGCAAGGCCTAAAACCAAACGCCTACATACAAAAAGACGGAACCCTACGCCTAGTAACCAAAAGCTCAGCAGCTGTTGACTCCACAGAGTCACCGCCGGCGTCACTCTCAGCGACCCAATCGCCAGACTCAGCATCAAACACCGGAGACACCCAAACATCCTCAGGCTCGACAGCCTCAACCAACGACCGCTCCAACAGTTGCAGAAGCCTCAATACTCATCACACGCGCCGAAACAGCTCTGAGCAACACGCTCGACTATGAAGTCAGATTCGTCGCAAAGCAGTACGAAGTCAGATTCTTCAAGACAAACCTAATCGGCACCTATCCTACCAACTTCAGCCGGAACAGCTTCGTACCCGAGGAAATCGACTGCAGTACCGGAGCAGTCATTGAAGGTACCTCGGATGAGTTGATCCGTGGGTATCGGTACCAGTGCGCATGCTGTGGTCAGCAGCCGCTACAGCACACCTCACGCTGCAAAGACAATAGCGCGTACGTAGACATATTCGCAAAGTAACATAGAGTGGGGTAGGTGACAGTACCTACCCCACAAATCAGCCAAGGAGGCAACCATGAAGATCACCTACACTGCCCTCAGGGCAATCCTCATAGACCGTAGAGACAACGAACGAAGCGTCCTCATGCGGACCCCAGACGAAAAACTGCTCGTAGTGACAGCAGATCAGGCCATGAACCAGCCAGGAAAAGTGGTTGCTTACCGATGGCAACTAGAAGACCTCATGGCAACCGGCATGCTCATGGGAGAAGCGATACGAACCATGCTCATCGAACTCAACAACTAACCAGCACACGGTTAAGGCCCTACCTCTCGGTAGGGCCTTAACCGTGTGCTGGCTATGGATGATAACCATTTAGCAGTTTCCAGATCCATCCTCGGCTCACTGCGAATCGTCGGGCCACATGGGCAGTAACAATCTTTTCGGGTTCCTGGCCGTCGACAGCCTGTTTTGGCTGCATAGCTTCTATGATCCTCTTGTTTCTCTCCGCCGCTAGGGCCTTAACCTTCGCTTCTAGCTGGTCAGCTTGGAGCATGAGATTACGGATCTTGAATTCTAGGACTCCCTGCTCAGTCTCGGCATCTTTGAGCGTTTGTACTAGGTCATCGTCGGTTAGCTTGGCTGGCTTGTCTTCAGTCACTGTTCCCATACCAAAACGTTACCACACTGCTATTAGGTACGCAAAGGTTGCGCTGCCTTGTGTACGTCTAGCTGGGTTTACTCATCCTTTCGGGTAACCTTGGCGTAACCACTTGCATCATGGTGGCACTCTGGTTATACTAAACACATGACA
>Ga0210125_1000138_pt1 | contig 12924 bp, 13 predicted proteins | sample RushMan_CattailN_FD_185555 | JGI IMG/M metagenome (GOLD analysis project Ga0210125, IMG submission 185555) | Wetland microbial communities from San Francisco Bay, California, USA, that impact long-term carbon sequestration -... | ecosystem: Environmental > Aquatic > Marine > Wetlands ...
AGCCAAGCTCTTATAGCCGGGGATAGCGATTTCCAGCATGTTTCCTCCAGTCACTGCTCAAAATTATCAATTCCAGTGTCTAGCGGCTTCCTAAGCCTCTACAATCGGGACCTGATATTGATGAAAGATGGAATCGCGAGTAATAATTGTAAGGTTTTCCACCCTTGCCTGGGCAATCAACATCCTATCGAATGGATCTCGATGGTGTGCGGGAAGATTCCCCACCGCATCAGCGTGTTCTACTGTAATCGGCAGCATTTCGAATAATTGCCGATTAAGAACCTGGGCGAAATCAGATGGAATTTCCAGCTTGCCCAGTGCCTGTTTGATTCGAATCTCCCAAATGGCTGCGGCACTCACATAAACCAGGTTCATACCATTGGAAATGCAGTCGCGGGCTCGTCCAGATAGTGTGGGATTGTCTTCCAACCACCAGAGGAGCGCGTGTGTATCCAACAATGCCTTCATGATTCCTTCATCCCGAATGCCTCAGCAATATCGTCAGGAAGCTCATTAAAATCGTCTGCGATTTTTATTCGACCTCTTAGTGCACCCGGCTGGCGAGCCTCACCCTTGTGCTCAAAGCGCACCAGTCTCGCAACGGGTTTACCTGCTTTGCCGATAATAACATCCTCGCCCGCAAGTACTCTCTCGATCAAAGACGACAACTGAGCCTTTGCTTCCGAAATCGTAGTCACGTACATATCACCTACCTCCATTAAGTAAGTCTGACCAGACCAGACCAGAATGTCAAATGATTTTCTTATTGTTTTAAAAGGCCGTAAAAAACTAGCAAAAGGAGGTATCAAAACACAATTGACAACCAACAACTTGCGAGGAAACGTCTGCATGAATACCTGAAAAAACTTGTCATTGATGTATAATTTTTATATTGTTATCGAGCAATATATAGAAGAGGCACATCCAGGAAGGAATATGTCAAAATCATGAACATGATGCCCGATCCCAACGAGGTCCAAATCATTGCGTTGCTGTGACACATGTTGTTTCGTGCCTGCGAAAATCGAGTATCCCATGAGTTTCAATCCTTTTGCAAACTTGCGGCATAGGCTGAGCGATGAATCCGAAGTCATGTGCCTTACTCAAGATCTACCGAGGACATCCAGGAGTAGACCGCAAAAAATGACGTCAAAATCACATATAGATGGACATCGATATCAGCTGGGTTAGTGGAATAAAATTACAGAAAAGGCAGTCAGAATGGAAAAGCTGAGAATTTTGTTTTTATGCACCGGCAACTCCTGCCGCAGCCAGATGGCTGAAGGATGGACACGAAACCTAAAAGGAGATTCGATTGAGCCGCACTCCGCCGGGGTGCAGCCTCACGGGATCGACCCCGGAGCGGTGAAGGCGATGGCCGAAGCCGGTATTGACATATCACTGCATCGAGCGAAGGATGTTTCTGAGGTCGAGCATATCGAATTTGATTACGTCATCACCGTATGTGATCGAGCCCATGAGTCGTGCCCTTTCTTCCCCGCCAAAACCAGGCTGGTGCACGTGGGATTTGACGATCCGCCAAGCCTCGCCGCCGGTTGTTCCGCCGAGGAACAAGCAATGATTCACTACCGACGCGTGCGGGATGAAATCAGGGTTTTTGTGGAAAAACTGCCGGAAGTGCTCGGTGAAAAGTGAACGGACAATTGGCTGAAAACATGCGGGTTTGTACCTGCTGCTGTTCACTGCTCACTGATAAATGAACAGGAGGACTATTTAGATGGAATCAGTTGCTAAGCGGCTTTCATTTCTGGACCGTTTTTTGACACTCTGGATTTTCTTAGCCATGGCGGTCGGCGTTGGCGGCGGGTATTTCTATCCGGACATTCGTAATGTGATCAATTACTTTCAGGTGGGGACCACCAACATTCCCATCGCCATCGGATTGATCCTGATGATGTATCCCCCGCTGGCCAAAGTTAAATATGAAGAACTGGGCCAGGTGTTCCGAAATGTTAAGGTACTGGCGCTCTCCCTGGTGCAAAACTGGATCGTCGGTCCCATCCTGATGTTTCTGCTGGCTGTTGCCTTCCTGTCCGGACACCACGAATTTATGGTTGGCTTGATCATGATCGGTCTCGCCCGCTGCATCGCCATGGTGATCGTGTGGAACGATCTTGCCGGGGGCGACACGGAATACTGCGCGGGACTGGTCGCTTTCAATTCCATTTTCCAGGTGCTGTTCTTCTCCGTATATGCCTACATCTTCATTACGGTGCTTCCGACCTGGATTGGCATCACTGGCAGCGTTGTCAACATTTCCATCGGGCAAATTGCGGAGAGCGTTTTCATCTATCTCGGGATTCCATTCATCGCCGGAATGCTTTCGCGGCTTATCGGCCTGAAAACCAAAGGCCGGCAATGGTATGAACAAAAATTCATCCCGAGGATCAGCCCCATTACTCTGATCGCACTGCTTTTTACCATTGTGGTTATGTTCTCACTGAAGGGCGAATACATTGTGGAGTTGCCGCTGGACGTCATCCGAATAGCGATTCCACTGTGCATTTACTTTGTGGTTATGTTCTTCGTCAGCTTCTATATGTCGTACAAGGTCGGCGCCACTTATGGACAGGCGACCACATTGAGCTTCACGGCTGCTTCGAACAACTTCGAGCTTGCAATTGCCGTGGCCGTGGCCGTGTTCGGAGTGAATTCCGGGGAGGCCTTCGCGGCCGTGATCGGTCCACTTGTTGAAGTCCCGGTGCTTATCAGTTTGGTCAACGTCGCTTTATGGTTCAAAAGAAAGTATTTTCCTTTTGCAGTAGAAACTCCCACCGGCGTTTGCCACGTTTCCTGCAAGGAATAAAGCGAAGATTAAAGTCACTTGCTTATAGCAAGTTCACGGGAAATCGCATCCAGTTTCATGGAGCTGTCATTTCGAACTCCCGATGGATCGAGTTTCTGAAGCCTTCGCGGCTGTTTTTTGATTGAATTTGGCTGCGTCGATTACAAATCTCTCGTGAGTTCCTTCCGAGATTGTATCGACTCCATCATTGGCACTGAGTGAAAAAGTGAGCTTGCGTCCTTCCACCTTTTCGAGTCTTCCCTTGACCGTAACCGTAAGGCCTGGCGGCGTTGCCGCTACATGACTCAATTTGACATCTATCCCGACGGTCTGTTCTTGCGGCCAGTCAATGTGTGGATTGACCGCACGGATGCAGGCCCACTCGAAAAGCCCGACCATGTAGCCGGTTGCGAACACTTTGGGCATGACCTGAAATTCCGGAGATTCCGGATAGAGATGAGGAACTGTCTTCTCTTCGGTCACGGTAAAGCTGAATTCAAAGGTCATACCCGGTTGAAGTGAATGTTTCATCGAAGCCTCCTTTTGGCAGGTGAAGTTTATACGGTTGGTAAGACGAGTTAGGCGGCCTGCAGAATTCATTCCCATGGATCACTACTTCAAGCCCGATTACCTCACGGTCATTACCAGAAAGGGCAGGGAGTTTGTTCCCTACCAGCAAGCCTTATTGAGCATGCTCCTGGATGGTTGTGGGCCAATTCGCCCACCAGCAGAAGATTAACGTGCCGACGTAGGTCGATCAAGATTTCTCAACTCAGCCGAAAGGCCGCAGGAGGATGATTCAAGGGCTGTCGGTATATCTTTTCAATTTCCTAAAAGCCATTTCCATTGCTGCTCTTTTTGCCGCGATCATGTAATTAAAAGGGGAGGGGTGATAAGTCACGAGGATTTTAAGACCGTGTTTTTCGAAAAAACAGGCGTTTGCTCCCTTCATCCTTAAATCGGATTTTTCAAGCAGCGCTTTAGCCGAGGAAAGTCCAAGACAAACTACAACCAGCGGGTCGAGGATCTGCAGCTCTTCCAACAAATATGGCAATGCATTGCGGCTTTCTTCAGCACTCGGACTTCTATTTCCATGGTTCCTGGTGAGAGGGCGATACTTAATCAGATTGGTTATAAATACCTGTCTGCGGGACAGGTCAATTTTATCGAGAAGGTAATTCAGATTTTTACCCGCCGGTCCCACAAAAGGTTCGCGCTGCTTTTCTTCTTCCTTCCCAGGGGCCTCCCCCACCAGAACAATAGGTGAGCCTTCAATCGGCCCGACCCCGGGAACAAAGCTTTTACCCATCTCGGCCGTTCTGTATCCGCCGTCTTCCTGGATTAACTCGTAGAGTTTCTTCAGCTTGTCCGCCTTAGCATTTTCCATCCCTAAAATTCGATTCCACGTTGCGCTTTAATCCCTTGATCGCCGTAGTGATGTTTAACGACACACATCTCAGTGACACAATCGGCTTCCAAAATCAACCTCTCGGGGGCATTTCTTCCTGTCACCACTACATGGAGATGCTCAGGGCGATGTCTAATGGTCTCCAAAACAGACTCAAGACCAAGTAGACCATAAGACAATACGTAACACAATTCGTCTAGAATAATCATGTCGTACCCGCCATGGATAATTTCGTTTTCTGCCTTTTCCCAACCCAGGCGGGCAAGCTCCCGATCCTCTTCCAGATTCTCTTTCAGCCAGGTAAACCCAGTCCCCAAAGGCTGAATGGACACCTCTTCAAACTTCTTTAGCGAGATTAACTCCCCATAATTCCTTGCCCCTTTGATAAACTGCAAAATAAGAATCCGCATATCGTGGCCGGCGGCCCTCAATGCCATTCCCAGCGCTGCCGTAGTTTTGCCCTTGCCGTTCCCGGTAAAGACAATCAGTAATCCTTTCTGCATAACTAAACCCAGACCTTGTCGGAATAGTTTTCGTCAACTCAAATGGAATCGCTCAAATCAGGTATAAATAAATCAAAACATGGGTCTTAGCAGGTGGGCGACCACACCGCTATAAACGAAAAAGAGCAGGCCTCACATGACCTGCTCTCTTCATTTCATAATTTTATGATCGATCGTACTTATTCTGCGGAAGCTTTATCTGCCTTCTTGGGGCTTTCAGTCTTTTCCGTTGCGGTCGATTCGGACTTAGCCGAGCTTGTGCTCTGATTCTTGCCAGCATAATCAGTAGTGTACCAACCGGAACCCTTAAGGTGGAAGGTGCTCATTGAAACAAGCTTGCGTAATCCCCCATGGCACTCACAGCATTCGAACAACGGGGGGTCGGAAAACCTCTGCATCGCTTCGGTCACTTTCCCACACTTTGTGCATTCATACTCGTAGATCGGCATCTCCTACATCTCCTTTTACACTTCTATGATAAGATAATGTTCAATTAGAGCAATCTTGTTTAACCAAACAAATTATAAGCCTGCTTATGCTGATGTCAAGTTTTTATGACAAAACGACAAAACCGCTTGGAAGCAATAAGGTTATCCTGATATGCACTATCCCGAAGCACACATCACGGATAAACTTGCATAGTCCTTCCATCCTTAATTTGTAATAGGAAATACTCCTTCTGCAGTTTTCCATCGGGCATGACTGAGCACGTCCCAGTCACACCTGAATAATCCCTAATTCCCAGCAAACTTTGCAAAAGGGCAGTTCGTTCTATCGAAGAGGGCGGCAGCGTGTAGCGGGCCTGCAGCAAAAGCATTAGCGCATCGTAGGCTTGCGCTTCCAGATAATTGGGGGGGCTATGATAAATGCTTTCGTATTTTTGCCGAAACCCTTGGGTCTCCCGAGACTGCCCATCGGCAGAAAAGGATGTGGCAAAGATTGCATTTTCAACATATGCACCGCCTTCCTGTGCCAACGGTGCTTCTCCCCAAAGGTTGGTGCCCAGCAAGGTGGTGCCGACAACATTGTAATATGGCAATTGTGGAGCGACCAAAACAACTTCCTGCACCTGATCGGGTATGAATAAAACTTCAAACGGGGTAACGTTTAAACCTGAGGGCGGCGAGTTCCGTTTAGCCGTATCCTTAAGCTTCTGGATGGGCTCTTTGAAATCGGTACTGTTAGGCTGGTAAGCCACACTCGCCAGGAGGCTTCCACCCTGTTCGAGCACGACTTCGGAAAAAATCTTAGAAAGTCTTTGTCCATAGCGATCATTGGGGTACAGAGTTGCGAACTTCGTATAGCCCATTTTCTCCCGACAAAAATTCACCAAAGTTTCGACCATGTCCCGGTTGTCAAGAAAAACGTGCAGCACGTAAGGGTTGCTGGCGGTCTCTTCATCTTTTTGAGATAGTGTCAAGAGCGGCATATTCCATTTGTCGGCAAAGGGAAAGACAGTTTTCGCGGACTTGGCCCCCAATGGACCAATAATCGCCAGAACCCCTTCGTTTTTGGCAAGATCCTCAAAAGACTTTTTAGTCAATTCCGGTTCAGCCTGGGTATCTCTGACGATTACCGTAATTTGCTGATCGGGGTGGGATTGATTCCAATCTTCTTCTGCCAGCGTTATACCTCTCAAAACACTGCTTCCATATTTCCGATAGGGACCATTCAGGGGTATCAGACATCCAATGCGATCCGTATGCAGGGGCAGCGTCACTTCGGAGGGCGCTCCTCGAAGACTGGCTTGAATTTCCAACGCCAGGGGATGCCCTGGATTTTGTTGCAGGAGAGAAGATAGAACCTGGCGATTGCTATCGGTAGGTTCTTTTTCAAATCGAATCTGAGCCATACGGAACTCCAAAAATAGCCGCATGAACGCGTCCGGATTCGTTTGCATCAGCCTATTTATGGTAGCTTCATCTGCTTGTTTCAAGAGTCCAGCGGTGGCTTCAGTGAGCAGTTTCTTTTGCTGATCGGTGGTGGCAGCATTGAATCCTTGTTGCGCCCAATTGAAGCCTTTTTCATACTCGCGCTTGTCCTTTGAAATATTGATCATCAATTCAGCCAGTTGCACTCTAACTTCTGGATTCTGCGGAGAAGACTCTACCAGAGCCCTGGCTTCTCGCTCCACACGTTTCCTCTCTCCCTTGGACCACAACGCTCGCAGTTGGCCGATTTTGGCAAGGTCGGCATTATCCCACTGAGGATAGGCGTAAACCAAATAGTCAAAATACTGTAGAGCACGATCAGCCTGACCGAGCTGCAGGTAAGCGTCCCCCAATTTATAAAATGACTCTGCTGCGATGGCATTGTTGGGGTAGGAATGAGCAATTTGTTCCCAAGAAGAGATTGCGGCTTTTACGTTGCCTTCCTTCTGCTGCTTTGCAGCTTGGTCCCAGAGGGCCTTAGCTTGTGGGGGAGGGGCTTGATGAAGTTCATCGTGGGGGATTAAGGCAGGACCACTGCGCTGAACGGTGGAACAGCTCGCGAGAAGGGCAACAACAAGCATTAGTGAAAGCCAGCAGCCATATTTCTTCATAGGAAGCCTCTTGAGGAGCACTAAAACCATCTCGAAACGAATCCTGCGAATCGCATGAAATTTGAATATACCTTAAAAAAGCATTAAGGGCACACGAAAATTCTCATGTGCCCTTAATGTTGTCAACTATCTAATGGCAGGTGGCAAGCTTGAAGTGTTATTTCTCTTTGTTCTCTTTCACCTCTTCAAAATCGGCGTCCACTACATCTTCATCGGCGGCTCCCTGCGCACCAGAGCCCGTCTGACCGGCAGCGCCTTCCGCAGCTCCACCACCTTGCTGTTCGGCTGCACGTTTATAAGCTTCTTCGGCAACTTTGTGAGAAATTTGCGTAAGCTGTTCCATCTCTTGCTTGATCGCCTGCTGATCCTCTCCCTCCATCGTCTTCCGAACTTTCTCAATCTGTGCTTCGATATCCTGACGGGTTTTGGCATCCAGCTTATCACCCATATCTTTCATCGTTCTTTCCGTGCTGTAGATGAGGCTGTCCGCCTGGTTTCTAGCTTCAACCAGATCTCTTCGGTTGCGATCTTCTTCGGCATGCACTTCAGCTTCTTTAACAAGGTTGTTGATCTCCTCATCGGAAAGCCCGCTCGAAGCCGTGATCTGGATCGACTGTTCCCTCTGAGTAGCTAGATCTTTGGCTGACACATGCACTATACCATTTGCATCAATGTCAAAAGTGACCTCGATCTGAGGTATCCCACGCGGAGCCGATGGAATGCCGACCAGTTCAAAACGACCCAAGGTCTTGTTGTTCGGCGCCATTTCGCGTTCGCCCTGCAACACATGGATGGAAACAGCGGTTTGATTATCGGCTGCAGTAGAGAAAATTTGACTCTTGCGGGTAGGAATCGTGGTGTTGCGCTCGATGAGTTTGGTCATCACTCCGCCCAAAGTCTCGATTCCCAGGGAAAGAGGCGTCACGTCCAGCAACAGTACATCTTTGACATCGCCTTTGAGGACTCCGGCTTGGATACCGGCGCCGATGGCCACGACTTCATCAGGGTTTACACCCTTGTGGGGCTCCTTGCCAAAAAATTCCTGTACTTTTTGCTGCACTCGAGGCATACGAGTCATGCCTCCAACCAGGATGACCTCATCCACCTCTTTGCGGCTCAGCCCTCCATCTCTCAGGGCATGTTCCATGGGCGCCACGAGACGGTCGATGAGATCTTCTGCAAGCGACTCAAACTTCGCTCGAGTCAACTTTATATTCATGTGCTTGGGACCGGACGCATCAGCGGTGATAAACGGTAGATTGATTTCGGTCTCCATGGTCGTGGAAAGCTCGATTTTAGCCTTTTCGGCTCCTTCTTTCAGTCGCTGCAAGGCCATTTTGTCACCGCGCAGGTCAATGCCGTAATCTTTTTTGAATTCGTTGGCCAGCCAATCGATGACACGTTGATCAAAGTCCTCGCCTCCCAGGTGAGTATCACCATTGGTTGCTTTTACTTCAAACACGCCTTCACCGATCTCAAGAATAGAAATATCGTATGTGCCGCCGCCCAAATCGAATACGGCTATCTTCTCGTCCTTTTTCTTGTCGAGTCCGTATGCAAGTGAGGCTGCGGTAGGCTCGTTAATGATCCTGAGGACATTCAGCCCGGCAATCTTACCGGCATCTTTGGTAGCTTGACGCTGGCTGTCATTAAAGTAGGCCGGCACGGTAATTACTGCCTCGGTTACCTTCTCGCCCAGGTAATCTTCCGCTGTCTGCTTCATTTTCATCAAAATGAAAGCGGAAATCTCTGTAGGACTGTAGTCTCGGCCCCTTATCTGAATGTGGGCATCTCCGTTAGGCGCTTTCACAATTTTATAAGGCAGAATTTTAGTGTCATTTTGAACTACGTCTGCGTCAAACTTGCGACCGATAAGGCGTTTAACGGCAAAAATCGTATTCTCGGGGTTGGTTATCGCCTGCCGTTTCGCAACCTGCCCCACCAGGCGCTCGCCATTATCCGTAAAAGCAACCATGGAAGGCGTTGTGCGCCCTCCTTCGGAGTTGGTTAGAACCTTTGCTTCTTTTCCTTCCATAATGGCAACTACCGAGTTGGTAGTACCCAAATCAATGCCAATCACTTTACTCATGTGAATTGCCTCCTTCAATTATAAGATGTATACAAGCTAAATCTTGGAAATCAATTTTTCCATAGATGCTTAGATTTTCTTTGGTCTAATTGCCTCTCGTATATGTCAGGCAGGAGCCTTGGAGACCACGACCATGGCAGGTCGCAGCAATCGATCATTCAACTTGTAGCCCTTCTGTAATTCCTGCAAAACTACATTCTCCGGCTCATCTGCAGTTTCTTGCTGCATCACCGCTTCGTGAAGATTTGGATCAAAAATTTCGCCCATCGATTCAAAGGAAGTGCATCCAAATTTGGCTAGACTATCCAACAATCCTTTATGAATCATTCGAATACCTTCCAGCAGGCTGCCAGAGTCTGATCCGTTTTCAGCGTGCGTCATTGCGCGCTCGAGATTGTCCAACACCGACAGCAACTCACGCATCAGGCTTTCATTGGCAAAACATATGCCTTCGGACTTCTCGCGCTCCAGTCGCTTGCGCGTATTCTCCATTTCTGCTGCAAGCCGCAAAATGCGATCCTGCAACCGTTTGATTTCATCTTCCTTCTCATTCAAGAGCTCTTCACATTCTTTCACCGCGGTATTGGTTTCCAACAGCTCATCTACCGTACCTTCACTTTCTTCCCCTAGAACAGAATCTAGGAACTCTTTCTCCTTTTGCTCATCAGACATGTATACTAAACCTCCCTCCGAGTGGTCCGAAGGATATGTCAGTTATTGTCCTCAATGCGATTGCCACCCGGATGATTTATTCTTCTACAGGTTCCTCCAGAAGCTCACTAAGCAGATCGGCAGTAAATTCAACAACCGGGATAATTTTCGAATAATCCATTCTCAGCGGCCCGATGACGCCAAGCACGCCCAGCAAAGTATCGCCCCTGCGGTAAGGTGAAGAGATCAGCCCTATCTCATGCAGTTCCTTTAGCTCGATCTCGGTACCCAAAATTATTTGAACCCCTTCCGACGCATTGAGGGTCATGTCGAGCAGCCTGATTATCCTGGACTTATCCTCAAAAGCCTCAAGGATGCGCCTCAATCGCTCAACATCCGCAAATTCGGGGTTATTGAGCAGATTTATTTGCCCCTCAATGTAGATATCGCTATTTTCGAACTCGGACTGAAAGACCTTCTGGGTCATTTCCAGTGCCCGCGAGTATAATTCGTCAAATAGCACTTTTTCTTTGTGCATCTCCTCCAAAACGCGTTTCTTGACTGCTCCAAGAGGGATGTCTTCTAGCAGTTCGTTCAAATACCGGCTGAACTTATCTAATTCATCCTGCGAAATATCCTCATCCCAGTGCAGGGTGTAGTGCTGCACTAAACCGGACTTTGAAATGAGTATCACCAGGATTTGACGCACCCTTATCCGAATAAATTCGATGTGCTTGAATCTTGTCACGGCAAGCTTAGGCCACAACACCACGCCTGCCTGCTTGCAGAATTTGGACAAAACGTGCGATGTTCTTCGCAATAACTCTTTAAAATCGCTTGTGCTTTCCTGAAATGCCCCGCGGATAAGAGCTCTGTCCTGCCCCTCCAGCTTTTTAAATTCGACTATCGAATCTAGATAAAAGCGGAGTCCTTGCTCCGTTGGCACACGACCGGCTGACGTATGCGGTTGGAAGAGTAGGCCCATCTCTTCCAAATCAGCCATTACATTGCGTATGGTCGCCGAACTCACTTTCAAACCGTATCGTTTTGAAATAGTTCGAGAACCTACAGGCTCGCCGCTCTTTATGTAATCAGTAACGACCGCCTCGAGAACTCTTTGATCGCGTTCACTGAGCTCCATCCGAAGAAGATCTCCCCCTGTTTATTAGCACTCATTTGCAATGAGTGCTAGCGTAACTTAGCTCTGACCCCTCGCTTTGTCAAGTCAGTGAGGAGAAATTACAACGACCTGCGCCCAAAAAAGTTCATTTTTCCGACATCATGTCGAAGTCTTCAAAATATCTGATGAAGTCCTGGGAAAGCCGGAAGCCGGCCATACGCATTCCGCTCTCTGACTGGTTATGGAAAGTGAGGATCAGACGCAACTCGTCGCTGGGATCTTTTTCGATGCGACCGATTTCACCCAGTTGTTCAAGCAAAGCTTTCCTATCGGTAGTGGGTTTCAGTTGAATCCACATCTTTTTCATCGTACATACCCTCCTCAATTGATACCTTTTTATCTATTGGTCAAAAGCCGTTTTATTAAGGAAAATTAAGGCATAACTTGACCCTGGGCAACCGCTTCGATCCTGCTTAGCATGAACCACGGCAAAGAACAAGAAATACCTCGCGTGCCTCTATTGGATACATCTCAGCGGATGAACCAGGCGCCGACCGGACCGAGTTTGCGTAGGAAAGGCTTGATCAAGGAAGGGAGAAAATAGCTGCCCAGGCACAGGAAAATAACAGCAAATGTTAGGCCGCTTGCTGCAATTGCGTACAAAGCTTCCAAGTACGGGTGGTTCTGCCCCAAGGGCACTCGCAAGTTCGCCAGGAGTGCAGCCGGTCCACAGGCAGCAAGAGAAGTAGCGGTCACTTTAAGAGAAACTGCTCCCAAACCGACAAAAGTTTCTCCTCCAAAACGAATCAACCACCACAGAAACAACGCTGCCGTGTAAAGAGCTACCGAAAGCGCGCTTGCCAAAGCGACGCCAACAGCTTGGTACTCTCTGGTAAGAACGTAATAAATCGGGACGGAAACCAACATCACCGAGGTTCCGAGGATGGCCGGTGTGAGTGTGTCCTGGCGGGCATAAAATCCTCGCCCGAGAACCTGCTGAAACCCCCAGCAAAAAACAACCCCCAGGAAAATTTGCAGTAGCATGGCAGTGTGCTGGGTATCTTCCAATCCAAAATGACCCTGCTGGAATATCAGGGTAATAGTGGGCTTTGATACAACCATCATCCATAAAGACACTGGGATGAGCAGAGTCAGCACACCTTTTAAGGCTTCGTTCAACGTCTTATGAAATTGCGGATAATTCTTTTTGGAGAAAAGATCAGCCAAAAAAGGAAAAGAAGCAACACCCGCTGCCTGCGCCACTACCCCAACGGGAACCAGCATGATGCGGCGCGCATAGCTTAACCAGCTTATAGCGCCCACCCCTGCCAAAGATCCAAACACTCTTACCAACTGTTCGTCCAGCACCACTATGGACTGACCGAGCATAAGCGGCAGAGCCAACACGATGAACCTCTTAAGCCCAGGATGAAACAGTGAAAAACGGAGTCTCAATCCACCCCCCCAACGAACTGCCAGGTACGGAAGCAATAAATTACCCACAAAAGCTCCTGCCAGTACTCCCCAGCAAAATCCTACTATTCCCCAGCCATGCAGCAGAACTCCACCGGCGATGATGAACAAATTATAAATGAGCGGGGTTAAGGCTGGGACAGTAAACTGTCTTCTGAGAAAGAGAACCGCAGAGAGGCAAGAGCCCAACAAAAAGCAAATTTGTGCGGGCAAGATAATACGTAAGAAGAAGGCGAGGCTGGCCAGATCGTCCTCCGCCAGACCTGGCGCAGCTATGTGAGCTAACCGGGGAGCCAATATCATGGCGATTCCGGTCAAGAGCAAAATGACTA
>Ga0210125_1000140_pt1 | contig 12822 bp, 14 predicted proteins | sample RushMan_CattailN_FD_185555 | JGI IMG/M metagenome (GOLD analysis project Ga0210125, IMG submission 185555) | Wetland microbial communities from San Francisco Bay, California, USA, that impact long-term carbon sequestration -... | ecosystem: Environmental > Aquatic > Marine > Wetlands ...
TCACTACCGCTGAAAATGTGGCCATTCCCCTGCTCTTGAAGAAGCAGGGCTGGAAAGAATCGATCGATGAGGCAATGAAGTATCTGGATGCAGTGGGCCTTACAGATCGGGCGCAGCTGCCGCCGGTCTTCAGTCCGGCTTCCAACCCTTATGCGAAAGGCATTTATGCAAACGGCATCGTCGAAAGCTACCAGACCAACGGGGAGAATATCAATATATTTCCTGAGGTGGCGGGAGTAGTCAAAGAGATATACGTTGCCGAAGGTCAGAGCGTTGCTCGGGGAACGCCGTTGCTGTGGATCGATGACTCCGTGCAGAGAGCAACTGTGGCGCAGCAGCAAGCTCAAACGGAAGCGGCCCTGGCCACGCTGGAGGAGTTAAGAGCGCAGCCCAGAAAAGAAAACCTCGAGGTCGCCAAGGCCCAGGTGGATTACGCCAAGGCGAACCTGGTGAATTTACAGTCACAATTGGATAAAGTTACAAAGTCCTATCAGCTGAATCCGAATTCTGTCAGTAAGGAGACCCTGGACAATGCTGTGAATGCAGTCAAGGTGGCCAGGGCAAACCTGGAAGTGGCTCAAAAGCAGTATGAGCTCACCAAAGCCGGGGCCTGGAGCTACGACATCCGCAACCAGGAGCATCAATATCGAGCTTTGGTCAAAGCCAATGAGTCCAGCCAGGCGCTTTTGGATAAATACATCATCAAGGCCCCGGCCGACGGCATCGTACTGGCGATAAGAATAGCCGTCGGCAGCTATGTGTTTTCCCAGGGCACTTACGGCACCTATACCGAGGGCTTTGATCCGGTGGTGGTTATGGGAGGATCGCCCAACCGGCTTCAAGTTCGATGCTACATAGACGAAATACTTGTCCCACGGATGACCAGAGAACCGGAAATAACAGCAAAAATGTTTATCCGCGGCACTACCATCGGCGTCCCGTTAAAATTTCTGCGGGTACAGCCTTACGTAACACCGAAGATCCAACTATCCAATGAGAGGACGGAAAGAGTAGATGTGCGGGTCCTGCCGGTCATCTTTACTTTTGATAACCCGCGAGACATGAATATCTATCCGGGACAGTTGGTGGATGTGTACCTGGAAGAGAAATAGAGGGCCATGCTTCACATCGCTGAAAGAGCTCATCCCGCTGGTTCTGCTCATTGCTTTGCTGCTGCAGTCGGAGGAAAAGTGCCGGGTAGAAATGTAACGGTGCCATTTGCCTTGCTCGCTTTATTCGCGTTCTGGCTGACGGGCTGCGCTGTCGGGCCCAATTTCGTCCGCCCGAAGCCGCCCTCAGTCACTCAGTACACCTCCGAAGCGCAGCCTTCCGGCACCGTGTCGGCAGCCGGGCAAACGCAGCATTTTCAAATGACTGCGGAAATTGCCGCCGACTGGTGGCGGCTGTTCGGCAGCACCACAAGCGTGATTTTTAATCTATTCACCGCCACCGCAACGGTCAGCTACGCCCTCGACGTCTTTGGCGGTTTGCGCCGCAGCGTGGAAAGCCAGCAAGCCCAGGTCGACTATCAACGCTATGAAGTTTTGGCAACCTACATTACCCTGTTGGGTAATGTGGTCAATACGTTTGTGGCTCAGGCGGCCTATCGGGCAGAGATCGAAGCTACCAAGCAGATTATAGGCCTCACCCAAAATCAGCTCGAAATTACCGAGGCCCAAGCGCAGGCGGGCATCGCCCCGTATGCCAATGTGCTCAGTATACAAACTCAGCTGGCTTCCTTTGAGGCAAGTCTGCCGGCCCTGGAGCAAAATCTCAGCCAAGCTCAGCACCTGCTCGCCACTCTGGTGGGCCTGACGCCGGCCGAGTGGACCCCGCCTCTCCTCGACCTGGCAGATCTCAAATTGCCCGAACAACTGCCGTTAAGTCTGCCATCGGAACTGGTGCGCCAGCTACCGGCAGACCGTTCTCAGTGCTTTTCAGCAGGTTGCGGACGTCCTGCGGGCGCTGGAACATGACGCCCGGGCTTTGCTTGCCCAGTCGCATGCGGTCGAAAGCGCAGCGCAGGCGTTGGAGTTGATTCAGATCAACTTCCAGGCCGGCACCGCCGACTACGTGCAGGTCCTCATCGCCAACACCCAATACCACCAGGCCAGGATCAATTATATACAAGCCCGGGCACAGCGCCTGCAAGACACCACGGCGCTGTTTGTAGCCCTGGGCGGAGGCTGGTGGAGCTCGCAAAAGCAAGACGAAACCAACTCTCGATCGCCTCGCGGCATGGCCGGTCATCGATCTCAGCCGCCCAGTTGAAGCCTATGCCCGCTGTTCTTTTAGGTGAACCGCTACCGCCCCGAGCGCTATTGTCCAATGCTTGCGCTGAGAAAAAGCTCCGCCAGAACCACAATAGCGACCAGCACGTCCAGAAAGCTGCGCGCCCTGAAATAGATCCATATCGCCCAGAATATTCTTGCAGCCGGCAGCACAGCGAGTAGAACTACCCCTAATGTCATTGCAGCAAGACCGCTTAAAATGAGATGAGTATTGATCATCTGAGCCAAAGGCAAGGCCGAAGTCCCGGGAAGAATCAGATGGCGAGTATCTATTACGGTCGCAACAAAGCCGATCGCCATCATTCCCAGAGCAACAACCGAAACAAGCATTGAGATCGTATGAATTCTGTTCTCCAGATCCTGTATAACGTCGCTGGGAAGAACTTTTTCGGTAACTTTCATATCCACATGTCCCAACGTCTGACCAAATGCAACAAATTGAACATCATTCTGTTTCTCGTATGCAAGATGAAACGGTCCTGATCAATCAAGCCCGCTTATGAGCATCTGAAGACCCATGAGCACAAGCAGAACGATCAACGCAGAGCGCAGCCAATTGATGCGCAGTCGTGCCAAAACATAAGCTCCAAACATCGCGCCCAGGAAGACCCCCAAGGCTGTGGGCAGTATCAGCAGCGGATAAAGGTCTCCCCTCCCATAATAAACAAAAACACTGGCTGCAGCAGTAATGCCGACCATAAAATTACTGGTTGCGGTGGCCACTCCCAGTGGAACATCCATTAGTGCATACATGATCGGCACCTTGATAAAGCCTCCGCCAACACCGAGCAGACCCGAAACTATCCCCGCAAAACCCGAACCGGTGAAACCCCATTTCCAGTGCACAGGTTCATAGTCGCTCTTAAACAGGACTTCCTGCGCTGGACCCTGCGGTTTTCGGTAAGCCTTAAACAACGTGTATCCCGCAGTTAAAAAAACTATGCCTGAGAAGAGAATTTTTAACAGCTTCTCGTTAAAAATTCCGGCGCTCCATCCACCTAAGATAGCCCCTGCAGCAGAAAACATTTCCAACCGCAGCGCCAATCCGACATCGGCGCCTCGACCTCTAGGGGCAAATGCAGAAACTCCTGCCGAGGTTGCTATAACCGCCATCAAACTGGTCCCCACCGCAATGCGCATCGGCAAATTGAATAGAAGATTCAGCAGCGGGACCATGAAAATGCCTCCACCCAGTCCCAGAATTGATCCAAGGGTCCCGGCAGCAAGTCCTCCTGCAAAAATTTCTGCTATTGTCAACATAGACTATCGACTCACTGAACTGCTCTAAGAGCAGGCAACAGAGCGAAAAATACTTGGTGACATTGGAGGACAACCAAGGGCTTCGCTGCATTCGAAACTACATTCCGGAGGGCACTAACCTTGTTTCCCATCCGAAAACCCGCAGTTCCTCTCCCTTAATTCATCAGCATTGCCGTCAAGAGAAATGGAGTTTCTGGATGGTGGGTAACTAACCCAGCGCTAGAAACCGATACCAGTCAGCGAGATCTATCTTGAGATCCTCATAACGGGCCTTCAATGCACCATGAAGCTCGGCATTTTCAATGGCGAGACTGATCAAATGCGCCACCGACTTCAGAAAATGCCGGGCCACCACACCAAACCGCCGAGGGCTTGCAGAATAGACGCGCAATACCCCGAGCACACGCCCTCTAAACTGAAGCGGAACTACAAGCATCGAACGAATGCCTTCCTGCAACGCCGCCTGAGGATACTCCAGTCCGTTAGAAATTCGCACGTCCTCGATAACCACCAGTTCACCCTGCAAGACCCGCTGATCGATTGTGTTGCGAGAAGCATGAACTTCCCCTTTATCCATATATTTTTGACTCAAACCATAGGCAGCGACCAAACGCAGTATTTGCGCCTTGGGATCGAGCATTCGAAGGGATGCCCCCTTCAGCCACATTTCGCGCACAGCAGCCTCGAGCACCTGTTGCAACATTGTCTGCAGCTGCAGCGATGAGTTCAACGCAGACGCAATGTGGTAAAGACTCTGCTGGAGCCGTACTCTTTCCAGCGCAAGAGCTCCGAGGTCGGTAAGACTCTTCAGAAACACAAGTATCTCCGGCGCTTGTATCCGGCTTGCATCAACAAACACATATAAAGCCCCGATAAGGTGCTCTCTGACGGAGAGCGGAACGCCCACCAGGCGTGGCTGCTTCTGCTCTAACCCCGACTCGTAGCCAACGGCAAGCGCATCCACGTCGGGAGTTATAATGACCTCTCCCCCTAACACTTTTTGGTTTATTTCATTTTCCAGCGACAGTGTCGCAGGATTTCTGAGATAGGCATCAGCAAGCCCGATGGCACCGCCAAGGGTCAAATGTTCCGCATCGGGCGTACTCAACAGCACCAGCGCCTTATCTGCCGCCAGGACCTTCACTATGCGCCTGAGCAAAACCTCCAGAATTTCCGGCTCGTTGAGCACCCCGCTGAGCATGTGAGCTGTTTCTCGTAAGGCCTCCAGATAGTCTTGCGCTTGCTTGCATTGCTCAATCATACTCGTCTTCCTTCCCAAACAAAGAATCCATACTGTAAGAGACTTGCCCGTTGCCGCATGGAACCATAATCTGAAGAGGCAAACTTTCCTGAGATCGGAGACTGTAGGATTTTCGCCTTCCTTACTCTACAAGCTCGGCAATACGCTCATTTTTTCTTTTGAGCTTTTGTATGCTTCGATCATTGCGGCGAATACGTATTAGAGAGGAAATGATCAAGTAGAGGGCCAAAAAGATCAGAAAAGCATTGAGAACGAAAAAGAGGATAGCCATGTGCTCGACTTCGATAATTTCATAATGCCTTGATGTGGAAATGAGAATACTCAGTGCAAACAATTGAATTACAATGATTAATATTCCCGTACGCATAACCGCCAGGGAGGCGCGTTTTTCCTCCAACAAGAGCCGAATCCCCTTTATAATGGATTGTTCGGGACTATAATCATGATTTACTGCCAAGCTTTTCCCCCTTTAACGAACAGACATTTTACAGCACTGTAATCATCTATCTATCATTTGCCAAGTTTGGCATTTTCGCCGTGCAGACGGGATGCTTTAGCGGCTTGCCGGTTGCCTTATGGTATAATCCAAGAGAGGGAAATCGCAAGTTGTGAGCAGTTTTGGGATGGTTTCCTCACCCATCGGGCCGGTATGGTTTCGTGGCAGGGATCTATTTACGGAAGACTTTCCCGGGCAAGAACTAATGCTTCTACTCAGCTCTCTTATACTCAGAAGCGTTTAATTCGCATCGCGGCTTGAGGTAATCCTAATCCACCAATCCGCATTTAACGGCATAATGCGTCAGTTCGGCATTGGTTCTCATGTTCAATTTCTCCAGGATCCTCGTCCGATAGGTACTGATGGTCTTGATGCTCAGGACAAGCTCTTCGGCAATTTCCTTTACAGTCTTACCGGATGCGATCATGCACATCACCTGATATTCTCTATCGGACAGGGATTCATGCGGCGGCCTCTCCGTATCCGTTTGCAGATCGAAAGCCAACTTTTCAGCCAGAGTGGCACTGACGTACTTACCGCCGCCAATCACTTTGTGGACAGCCTTGACCATCTCTTCAGGCACGTTTTCCTTGGTGAGATAACCGGCAGCACCGGCTTTTAGAACACGGACTGCAAACTGGTCTTCGGGATGCATGCTCAAAACGAGAACAGGAGTTTTAGGATATAGCTGTTTTATCTCTTTCAGAACGTCGAGTCCTGATCTGCCAGGCATGGTAATATCCAATACCACGATATCCCAGTTGTCTTTGCACATCTGGGCTAACAATTCCTGGCTGTTGCGAGCTTCACCAAACATCAGCGAACTGAACTCTTCGGTCAAGATGAGCTTCAAGCCCTGCCGTACAATGGCATGGTCATCGGCAACTAAAACTTTCAGCATGGCTATCGTCTAAGACCCATTAGCGTAGGGGTATTTAGTGCCCTCTCCGTGTCACACCGACGGGGCTGACCGTGCCCAATAATCAGCCTTTAAGAGGGGGCCTCGATCACCTATAATTCTATCACATCTATTTGACCGCCGCGAGCGGAATCCTGACGGTAACCGTGGTGCCCCCGTAGGGTATCCCTTCAACACTGAATTCGCCGCCCAACAGCAAAGTCCTTTCCCGCATTCCCAAGATCCCCAATGATTTCAAATTGTAACTCTCGGCCTCCGTAAAACCCCTGCCGTTGTCCTTTACATCCAAAACCAGATGATCAGTTGTCTTTTTCAAGCAGATATCCACTCTGCTTGCGTTTGCATGACGTGCGATGTTGGTCAGGATCTCCTGAAAAATACGGAAAATTGCAGAAGAGCGCTTCTCATCGAGCGGAAGATCATCCGGTACCTTTGCCGAAAAAACGCATCGAATCCCCGTCCGAGATTGAAACTCTGATGCCTGCCATTCTATTGCCGGCATCAACCCGAGATCATCGAGAATACCCGGTCTCAACTCGGTTGAAATCTTCCGTACGGACTGCACGGTCGCATCAATGAGCACTTTCATCGAATCGATCTTTTTCTGTAAAGTTTCCAGGGCAATCCCGCGTCTTGCCTCCGCGATTCTTTTCTCCAGCCAGGATAGATCCATCTTCAAGCCGGTGAGCGCCTGCCCGAGTTCATCATGAATTTCACGAGCGATGCGAGTTCTCTCCTCTTCCCTTATAGCTTCGATGTGCGCCGCCAGTTCCCGCAGTTGCTCCCTGGAAGACTTCAACTCTTCCTCTGCCCGTTTTTGTTCGGTAATATCAATCAATATACCCTGAAGGAACTGAGGCTGGTCCAGTTCATTTTTCACTACCACCGCCTCATCACGAAACCAGAGCACCCGTTTGTCTTTGGACAGCATCCGGTATTCGGCCCGAAAACCTATTGCGCATTCGGTTTCCGGTTTGCCACGCACACCACGCAAAACTCGCTGAGAATCATCCGGATGCAACTGACGTACCCACAGGTCCGGGTCGTTCAACCACTCTTCAGGCAAAAAACCTACAATAGCTTCAATTTGGGGGCTGATGTAAAGTGTCCCCGCTGTCTTATCCAAAGGTGTGATGTAAGTGATCATAGGTATTTGTTCCACCAGCGTGCGGTATTTTGCTTCAGCTCGATTCAGATCTGTAGTTCGGTGTTCCAAAGAGTCGGCCATCTCGTCAAAAGAGCAAGCCAGCATGCTGATTTCATCCTGTCCATAGGGTGCTCCGATGCGCGCAGCCAAATCGCCACTGGCAAGACGTTTAGTGGCGTTTACCAATGAGTCCAACCGGCGCAAAATGAACATTTCTCCACCAAACCAAGTGGCAACCAGTGCCAATACACCCACCAGAGCAATGCCGATAAGATTCCTCATGAAGACGCGGTTCACCGGGGCCAGAGCCGCTTTCTTAGAGATTCCTATACTGACATACAAGTTGTATCCCGCAGCTCCACTCAATCTCGCTATCCCGTAAAGACGGGGAATTCCGTCCAGCCCGTTCACCTCGATTGTAGTCTCTTCAAGCCCTGAACGCAGCTCATGACTGATGCTTTTTTCGGGCAGCTTTTTGCCGACCCACTTCTCCGGATCGGGATAACGGGCAAGGATCGTTCCACTCGAATCAATAACGATCAATGCAGCCCCTGAGGGCAACTGAGCCTCTACGTCAAGTTGCTTGAACCAGGCCAAATCCAGATTGGCAAAAACCACCGCCAACATGGTGTTCATAGCGTCATAAACAGGGTAGCCGAAGGTTATGACCGCATTTCCGGTTACCTCATCAATCCGATAGCCGCTCATGGTGAAGTCGCTGGTTCCAAGGGCTTGGCGAAAGTAAGGGTTGTCTGACAGATTGATCTTATCGGCGACGGGACGGGCGCTGCAGAATAGGTCCCCGTTTTCTTCAACTGCTCCAAGATTGGCGTAGTAGGGATATTTCTTTATCAAATTAGCGAAAAGGGCACTGCAGACGGCCGAGTTACCCGGGCGCACTTCCGGTAGTTGCGCCAAACCTATTAACAGCTGGCGCGCTCCTTCCACTGCCTGTACGAGGTCCCCGGCAGCCAGCCGTGTAAGGCGCAAGGCATTTTCCTCCACTTGGGACCTCTGAATCAAACGTTCCTCCAGCCCGGTGTAGAGAGCCCAACCCAAAGCAGGCAGCACGGCCGACAAAATCAATACCAGAAGTCTCCCCCGCAAACTGCTAAACAGTAAATTACGCACAGCCGAATTCCCCCAACGGTTTAGAGAGTAACAACCCGCATACCATAGCCGATGATCTAGACTAAGCATAACGTTATAAAATAACAACGAAATATGGCTGAAACCCTGCGCTACATTGAAAAACTGCTTCGGATATAGACCAGCTAGGCATCAGATTCAGCTGCCATCAATAGCACTGCCATCCAGGTAAAACTCCCGGAAGGGGGGATTCCGAAAAATGAACGATCACCGCAAAGCTGTCGACGGACCGAAAGACCGTGGGAAAGTATTTTATCTCGTATAGGCATCCATTGGATATCATGAAAACCTGAAAGGATGAGGTGCCCTCTGGGATTTGACAGAGGCAAAAGATCCTCGAGAACTTCGCAGAGAACATGATAAGGGAGATTGGCCACGATGCAATCGAAGCTGCCTCTAACAGCCCCCGAAGTTCCAGCAAACCAATGAGAATTGCTACTCAGACCGTTAGCCTTCGCATTTTCAATTGAATTTTTAACTGCTCGAACATCCGTGTCAAAACCGACTACCAGCGAAACCCCTAAGCGAGCCGCGGCCAGTGCAAGAATCCCTGACCCGCAACCCACGTCCAGCAAAGATCGATAAGAAGACACGTTTAGTTCGTCATCCAAAAGACGAAGGCAGAGTCGGGTAGTCACATGATCAGGATTAAATGCTTTCGGGCTTCGAATTCTTAGCAGACCCTCCCGGCGGGATTCCCATGGGAAGATGGGAGAGATGGCAATTCTCAGGCCTGAATTGAACTTTAACAGCATATGAGCTCCACTGAGACAGCTACTCGCTGTCGATATCTCTTCTCATGGACTCAAATTGCTTTTTATCGATTTCGCCCCGAGCGTAGCGTTTCTTGAGGATGTCCAAGGCGCTCTCAGGCGTGCCATCTCCGCGGCCGCCAATTTTGCCGTTTTCAAACAACCAATAGACAAAAAACAACACAGCTACAATAATCAGTATCCAAAAAATAAACATGGCTAACCCTCCAAATCAGGCCCCCAAAGTATCATAGCAGCTTCCGTTAGGAACCCCCCGTAGCGCGGGGCTTTAGTCCCGCTGCGGGCGGGATTCAAATAGGCAGCCCTGGAAAGCTGCGCTATAGGTGACAAAAGGACTTCCCGGATGGTGACCAGCGTATACGTTCCCGTGTTTCTGGAAAATCAGCTCACGGCAGTTTGCCACTATTGGTCCGTCATCAAAAACAGTAAGTCGCAAATAACAACAATAGCAATAAACACTATTTTCAACCTTCCCAAACCATCTTTTTGGGCATTTAAATCCTTAATCCATTTTTATGCAACTTTCCAGCGTCCCAAATTTATGTTCACTTAATTTCAGTTTATTATATTGACGTTCATCGATTTATGATTTATATTGATGACAACCGATATAGAGAGGAGCTTTTGCAATGAGAGAGTTCATCAAGGTCATGAAGGCGCTGTCCGACCCGAACCGGGTGAAGATTCTCAAAATGCTTCAGCACAAATCAATGTGTGTGTGCGAAATGCAGGCAGCTTTGCAGATCGCGCAGCCAACCGTTTCCAGTCACCTGAAGGTACTCGAGGACGCCGGGATGGTAGCCTATCGAAAGGACGGTCTTTGGGTCAACTACTTCCTCACCGACGGAAGCAGCAGCGCCTATGCGGCTTCACTGCTCGGGAACCTCAAACACTGGCTCAAAGATGATCCTGAGGTGAGCGGTCTGGCTGAGATCCTTCCAGACATACGGCGGGAGTATATTTGCAAGAAATAGATTGCGTGAGTGAAGAATAATAAAACGGAGTCGATAAAATGGCGGAAAAGGACATCACGCGGGTCATAGTTGGGGATTTCTCTGTAGGCATTGTCGGCCTCAAGACACTCATGGAACTCATGGCCGAGGCCTATGCTAAGGAATCTGACGAAAACATCAGAAGTCACATGCTGGAAAGGCTTGGCAAGGACAATTACATACCTGTGAAATCGAGAGAAGACTATGGCAGAGCTTTCTTGAGAGAGTTTCGCAAATACCTCGGCCAGCCGTATGCAGATGACGCCCCAAAGGGTTTGGATGTAAAAGTTCTTGGCGCGGGCTGCGCTCAATGCCATCAACTCACGCAGTTGGTTATGGAAGTGCTTACCGAGCTTGATTTACCCGCAGGAGTCGATCATGTTACCGACCTTCGAGAGATAGCAAGCTCCGGAGTCATGGGCTCACCCGCCCTTCTCATCAACCAAAAGGTCATGGCCGTGGGAAGTGTTCCACCAAGGGACAGGATCAGAAAATGGCTGGCCGAAGCCAATGCAGCTCTTGCAGACAACTGACGGGAGAAAATACGAATCATGAATGCAGTCAAAGAAAAGGTCTGTTGCTGCCCCCCGGAAGAACGCATCAGCGCCGGCGGGCTAAACTCCAATGGCCGCCTGCCTGTGAAGCTAAAGTACCTTGTCTACGGCATCCTCTTACTCGCAGCCTGGTGGGTGATCTATAAGAGCCTGGCCCCAATCTCCAAATACATCACTTACAGCCTCTTGAGCCTGTCGGGGGAGAGTCACCTGGCGAGCGCCATTGAGTTTTTCCTCTACGACACGCCCAAGGTGCTGATGCTCCTTGTGTTGGTTGTCTTTGGAGTAGGAGTCATTCGATCCTTCTTCACACCGGAGCGGACTCGAAAGATTTTGGTCGGTAAGAGGGAGTCTCTTGGAAACGTGCTCGCCGCTCTTCTGGGCATAGCCACTCCATTTTGCACATGTTCCGCAGTGCCGCTCTTTATAGGTTTCGTGACCGCCGGAATTCCATTGGGAGTAACTTTTTCCTTTCTCATTTCGGCACCCATGGTGAACGAAATAGCGCTGGTGCTGCTGTATGGGTTGTTTGGCTGGAAAGTTGCCGCCATCTATCTGGGAATGGGGCTTCTGATAGCCATAGTCGCCGGCTGGACCATCGGCAGGTTTCGAATGGAGCATCATTTGGAGGAATGGGTCTACCAGATTCAAGCGGGAGAAGCCGTGTACGATGAGGCTGAAAAGACCTGGGCGGATAGAATTCGATACGGAATTGATGCCGTTCGCGACATCGTCGGCAAGGTATGGATCTATGTCGTGTTGGGAATCGCCGTTGGAGCAGCGATTCACGGCTATGTTCCCGAGGGTTTCATGGCCTCCATCATGGGCAAGAGTGCATGGTGGTCGGTCCCTGCCTCCATTCTCATCGGCATTCCGATGTACTCCAATGCTGCTGGGATCATCCCGATAGTGCACGCCCTTCTGGAAAAAGGCGCGGCCCTTGGGACAGTGCTTGCTTTCATGATGTCTGTGATAGCGCTCTCTCTGCCGGAAGCAATCATCCTGCGCAAGGTGCTCAAACCGACTCTGATCGCCACATTCCTCGGGGTGGTTGGGTTCGGCATCCTTATCGTCGGCTACCTTTTCAACCTGGTGATCTAAATGTAATGTCCTGCGTTCTGTAAGGCTTTGAGGTTTTTCAGCGCGGAGCATGCAGAGATCGCAGAGAAAAAAAGGATGAATTAAAATGTATCGACAGGATGTTACAGATTTTCCAGGTTCTGCGCATCCCTTTGATCCCGCCTTAATCATGAAAGGAGAGTTAACAATGCACATCAAAGTGCTCGGCCCCGGATGTAAGAAGTGTCATGAAACGGACAAACTGGTCAGGGAAACCGTCGCAGAAGCAGACTCGGATGCTAAGGTAGAATACATCACTGATATGGCGGAGATTGCCAAGCAGGGTGTTTTCAGCACCCCGGCCGTCATTGTGGACGGCACCGTCAAATGTATGGGTAAAGTCCCTTCCAAGGCAGAAGTGAAGAGCTGGCTCGGCAAGTAGCAGTGAGACGACCTGTAGAAGGTTCGCCGGGGTATCCTTTTGAGGTTCAGGAAACTTCTTTTCCCTGAAGCCTTGGTCCTACGCGGTGACGCGGAGGAAGGAGGGGCGTCGTCTCCCTGTCTCCGAGTCGCCCCATCACCGCGTCACCCCCTGTCCGCGTCACCCTCAACGGACCAAGTCAGCCCAGCTGCCAGCACCTCAAGGGAGAGGAGCGAGGGTGTTGTGACTATTATCAGCAGCCGAGCTGCTTGAAGAAATCGTTGCCCTTGTCATCCACCAGGATGAATGCAGGAAAGTCCTCCACTTCAATTTTCCAGATCGCTTCCATACCCAGCTCGGGATATTCCAGGACTTCGACCTTTTTGATGTTTTCCTGCGCAAGGAGGGCGGCAGGCCCGCCGATGGATCCAAGGTAGAATCCGCCGTGTTTTTTGCAGGCGTCGGTCACCTGCTGACTGCGGTTGCCTTTGGCAATCATG
>Ga0210125_1000142_pt1 | contig 12667 bp, 11 predicted proteins | sample RushMan_CattailN_FD_185555 | JGI IMG/M metagenome (GOLD analysis project Ga0210125, IMG submission 185555) | Wetland microbial communities from San Francisco Bay, California, USA, that impact long-term carbon sequestration -... | ecosystem: Environmental > Aquatic > Marine > Wetlands ...
TCATTCCTCCCATGGAAATTCCCACAAAATGTGTCTTCTCAATCCCTAGATGGTCGAGTAAACCGACTACGTCTTCGCAAAGCATCTGCATGGTATAAGACCCTGAAGGAGCTGAAGAATTGCCGTGTCCGCGGGTGTCGAATCGCAAGACTCGATACGAATCGCGTAATTCGGACAGCTGCAATTCCCACAATTTCAAATTGGCAGACAACGAATGGCTGAAAGCAACCACAGGAGCGTTTGCCGGGCCTTCTATTTCGTAATTAATGGTAATGTTGTTGAGACCAGCCTGCATTTTTTCCTCCTTTGTCCATTGCGAATCCCATGAATCCTTGTTGTGTTCACAAGCTATTCATTGTCTTGTGAACAAAAAAGGTTAACCCGGCAAGATCGGTCAAGGAAAAATGGTTTGATAATTTCACATTGTTGTGCTTTTTTCTTCGAGTACGGACAAAAGCAGTCAAACTTTAACCCGGAGCAAGGAGGAGCGTATGCAAGTTAGACGAGTTGCCAAATCGTTTGGTTTCATTTACAGGGGGTTTTTTATAGCCTCCGTGCTTGTAATTTCAGCTTTGCTGCTTTCTGTTTATCCCGTCGGCAATTCCTTGGCGGCAGATACCATAAAGATCGGCGTGCCGCTTCCCTTCTCACCTCCGGGCTCCGTCAGCCAGGGCAGTGAAGCCAAAGCCGGAATCGAAGTTGCCGTAAAGATGCTCAACGAGAAAGGTGGAATCCTTGGCCGCAAGGTGGAAGTGATTTACGCAGACACCGAGGGTATTCCGGAAAAGGGCAGGTCAGGGGCCGAAAAGCTGATCACCAAGGACAAGGTGGCGGCGATTGTCGGCAACAGCCACAGTTCTGTTGGCATGGCGGTAGCCGAAGTTGTGCACCAATACGGCGTGCCTTTTATGAATGTGAACTGCTGGGCGGATGCGATCCGCGAGAAAGGCTACCCGGAAGTCTTCAACACAGCGGTCTATAATTCCAGGATGGCAATGGCGGGCGCTGAATTGATCAAGTCCCTTGGCTTGAAGAATGTGGTTGCATTCGCCGAAAATACCGATTTTGGCATCGGACTCGCGAAGAATCTGGAGACTTACGTCAAGAAATACTCACCTGAAACCAAGTACAAATATGAAGTGCTCGACCGGGAAGCCAAGGACTATGCGCCGGCAATTCTGCCGCTCAAGGCAGATCCTCCGGAGATGATTGTCACCATCTTAGATCCGCCTGCCGGCTATGTGGTGATCAACCAGCTCTATGAACTCGGCGTTGCTCCCAGCTCTAAGACATGGCTGCTGGATGTGGATGCTCTGGCGGAACTGCCCGATTTCTGGGACAATGTCAGCGATGCTGGACAGATGATGCTCGGAGTCGCTCTGTTCCATCCCAAGATGAAGATCACAGAGTTGGGAAAACAAGTCCGCGAGATGCATAAGAAAGATACGGATAGAGAGGCCAGCCGCGTTGTCTTTCAAGGGTTCGATGCCCTTTGGACCATGGCCGACGGCATCAAAAGAGCCGGATCGACAGACCCGAAGGCGATCATGGCGGCTTTAAGAGAAACCAAACTCGAAGGTACGCGCGGCACCATCTCGTTTGATTTAGAACCCGGGGCTACCTTCCAGCAATGGATTGATGTGCCTTATGCCATCATTCAGTTTACTAAAGTAAAACAGCCGCTGGCCGATTCGGCCATCGTGCTTCCGGAAAGTATCGCAACGGCCAAGCCGCAGCACCCGAAATAATCTGTCGACTCCCTCCCGGTTGCAGAAATTGTTCTGCAATCGGGAATTTGATTTTTTGCATCCTTCCCAAGTGCCCTCCTAAGTGCACCGTTTCATAAATACGGCGTCATCTCGAGCAAGCCATTGGCGTGATCGAGATCTTGCGGGTGAAAGGGAGTCTAAGATTTCTCGCTGAACTCGAAATGACACAATAGGGTACCGTATTTATGACACACAGGACCAAGGCCCCGGCCGTGAGAGTCCGGCCGCAATTATCCGGATGGAAACTCATTTATTGTTCGGTTCATAACGCATGCTCATATTTGATATTATTGTCACCGGTTTGATGATGGGAGCGTTCTACAGCCTTATGGCTGTGGGGCTCTCACTTATTTTCGGCATCCTCAAGGTCGTCAACTTCGCCCATGGCGAATTCTTTATGGTGGGCGCCTACACTTATACTCTGCTCTCTCTGAATTTGGGCATTCCGCTCTGGCTGGCTCTACCTTGCTCGTTCTTGCTGGGGGCTGTGGTCGGCTGGCTGACCGAGCGGCTCTTGATGCGACCCCTCTACGATAAATATACGACCTGGTCGGTGATGAGGGACGAATACGCCATCATCGTAACGTTCGGCCTGTCGCTGTTTCTGATCAATCTCGCCAATCAAATCATTGGCCCGTACCCTTATCGTGGCCCGCAACTGGTTGACTGGAGCCGGATCGAAATCGGGCCGCTGATGATCAGCGGGCACCGTTTCGTGGCTTCGTTGTTGGCTTCGGCAATGCTCGCTGCCATTTACCTGTTTGTGCGATATTCCAGGTGGGGCAAGGAAATTCAAGCCGTTGCTCAAAATCGTCTGGGCGCTTCCATATCGGGCATCAACTCAACTCGAGTGAGTTCCATAGTGTTCTCGTTATGCGGGGGCATTGTCGCCTTTTCGGGAGGATTGTTGGCGCCGTTGTTTCACGCCTATCCGGCGGTCGGCATTTTCCCGGCGTTGAAATCATACGTCGTTGTGGTTATCGGCGGCATGGGTTCGATTGTGGGCAGCATCGCCGGCGGTCTATTGCTGGGATTGCTGGAGAGCTTCGGGGCGGTATATATTTCCTACGCCTACCGGGATACGTTCGGTTTCATCATCCTTATGATCGTATTGCTGATTCGGCCCCACGGTCTGTTTGGCGAGAAGGTGCGTGAAGTATGAGAGGCGGGTCTAGAATAAGGACGGTCAGAGAACTGCGAGTCTCAATTCTGTTTCTGGCGATAGTCGCGGTGCTTCCTTACTTTGTGATTGTGCCTTACTGGCGGGGAGTTCTCATCGTTGCCATGTATTTTGCTCTGGTTTCAGCAGCTTGGAACCTGCTGGCTGGATACACCGGCCAATTTTCACTGGCGCCCGCGGCGTTTGCAATGATAGGAGGCTATGGCTCCGGCCTGCTGTGTTATCATTTTGGAATCTCCCCGTGGATCGGCATTCCCTGCGGCACTCTGGCAGCCACTGTTATCGGGCTGATGCTTGGCAGGATTGTGCTGCGTCTGCGCGGCCCTTATCTGGCTCTGACAACCCTTGCCTTTGCGGAAATCGTTCGACTGGTTATCAGCAACGAATACGAGATCACGCGTGGAGACCTCGGTTTGAGCGTGACCCCTCTGTTTGAACACCAATTGAACTATTATTATTTATTTTTGTTCCTTTTGGTGGTTGTACAAATCGGGCTTTATTATCTGGTCCGTTCTCGGGCAGGGCTGTATCTGCAGGCCATACGTGACGATGACTTGGCTGCGTCGGGGCGCGGCGTCAATGTCGTGCTGTGGAAGACGGTCTCCTTTGCTGTGAGCAGCGGAATTTGCGGTTTGGCCGGAGCTTTCTATGTGCATTTCATTAGACTGGCAAGCCCCGAGCTGGGTTTGATTCTGCAAACCGGCCTAGTCATAGCCATGGTCGTTATCGGGGGAATGGGCACTCTTATCGGTCCGCTTATCGGAGCCTTTCTCGTGCAATTGAGTTCCGAGGCGCTGCGTGAGGTCGGTTTGAGCCACATGTTGTTTTTTGCTCTGACCGTGATTCTTTTCGGGCGTTTCTTCCGCTCCGGAATTTGGGGAGGGATCGATTTTTTGAGAGACAAGTGGGAGACACGGTCGGAGTCCAAAGAAATCATGGAAGCGGGTGGATCTGAGTGAGCTTTTTCCAAATAAAAGATGTTACCAAGAGTTTTGGCGGTCTCCAGGCAGTAGCGGGTGTTTCGTTTTCCCTCGAAAGAGGCGAGCTTGTGGGTCTGATCGGTCCCAACGGCTCCGGCAAAACCACGCTGCTGAATCTATTGAGTGGGTATTACCCGCCTGAAAGCGGAAGCATTCTCATTGAAGAGCAGCCCGTGCAGGGGCTTCCGCCCAATAGCGTCTTCCACCGCGGCATCGTGCGCATGTTCCAGCAAACGCGAGTCTTCAGCAGAATCAGTGTGGCGGACAATCTGCTCGTTTCGGGTTACGCAGCAGGTCTGGATGTTCACGAGTCATCCGGAAGAGCCAAGGTGATCATGGAAAAACTCGAGCTCCTCAGGCTGGCGGATGAAGATGCCGGTCACCTTTCAGGAGGCCAGCAGAAACTGCTCGAATTTGGCTGCTGCTTTATCGGCGACCCAAAGCTTGTTTTGCTGGACGAGCCTTTTGCGGCGATCCATCCGTCGATGAAAGAAATCATCGCCCGTTACATCGTTGAACGGCACGCCCAAGGCCAGACGTTTATCATCGTGAGCCATGACATACCCGCCGTGCTGGAGCTCTGCCCTCGCTCGGTGGTGATGAACGCGGGAATGGTTATAGCCGATGACCCGACGGATCAGGTGCTGCAGGATGAGAATGTGATAGAAGCCTACCTCGGGGAGAAATATCTGTGACGGCTTTGCTTGAACTCCAAGGTCTAACTGCGGGATACACTGAAGACATCATCATCTTGCACGACATTTCGGTGCAAGTTGATGAAAACAAAATTGTTGGTCTTATCGGCTTGAACGGAGCGGGCAAGTCCACCTTGATGAAGTCGATTTACGGTTTTATCCGGCCGCGCCGCGGAAAGGTCATTTTTGATGGAACCGACATTACCGGCAGTGTTCCGCACAGTATGATCGATAAGAAAGTATGGTATGTTCCACAGGAATCGAGTCTGTTCCCCTATCTTTCCGTCGAAGACAATCTAAGGGTGCTCGGCAGGCGACTCAAGGTGAACGGTCGAGGGCTTTCCAAAAGCGAATTGGCGGCACGCATCGAATCTGCTCTGGACGAATTTCCGCCATTAAGAGAAAAGCGCCGCAGTCAAGCGGGAGATTTAAGCGGCGGGCTGCAGAAAATGCTGGAGTTCTCCAAAGCTCTTCTTGCGGAACCGCGCTTGTGCCTCATCGATGAGCCGACGGTGGGTTTGGCGCCTCGGATCGCACTGGAAATATATGCTTGGATTGAGAAGTTCGCGGCTGAAAGGACAACGATATTTCTGATCGACCACAATGTACGGAGGGTCGCTGAAATTTCCGACTTCATTTATGTTCTCAGTCTGGGAAGGATCACCAGTCAAGGGCCTGCGACGGATTTCCAAAGCGATCTGCATGAACAAGTGAAACAGTGGCTCGGGATCAATCTCTGATAGGGAGAAGATCAGAATCCAGGAGCCAGAATCCAGGAGCCGGAATCCAGAAGATGAAATGGCTCCTCACTCTGCTTTATGCCTGCGGGGAGTCGGCTGTTTTTTCAGATTTCCTTACCATCTCTTTGGCTACCAGCCGAGTAACGTCAACCAGGGTCTTATCCGGCATGTGCACGGGCAAAAGGGGAAGTTCGGTGCAGGCAAGCAGGACGGTGTTTGCTGTCAAGGAATTGAGAAGAGATTGAAAGCGCATGATCAGGGGTGGATGGTTGCCGCCAAATTTTTTGATGTCTTCAATGAGTGCATGCCATTCGTCCAGATTGCCAACTTTTTCGAAATTCATGTCTTCGGCAAGGTGTCTGTAAGGAGACCATTTGCCCAAGGCCGCCACCGGCCGAGCTCCTAAAAGAACCGTAGTTTGGCCTTCATTCGCTGGAGAGCGCAAGTAGCTGCTCACCACGTCGCTGAAAGAAACGAACTTGGCGGAAAGATCCAGGGAATTTATTTTGTCCCGAAAATAGTTCAATGTATTGCAAGCGATGCAAAAGAAATCCACTTCTTTTGATATTTTGTGGATGGTTGCTTCAAGAATATTCCATACTCTTTTTTCGTATTGCGCCATCTCCATGGAAAGCCCCAACCCCGGAACCGAATGGATAACGACGTGGGGGGCGTCAAGATCTCCACCAAAATCGGAGCCCAGCGCCAGGCGGTTTTCTTCCAAAATTTTCTTCCATAGATCAAGCCCGGCTTCAGGTCCCGACCCGGAAATGATTCCCAGTTTTGAGCGCTTCGCCAATCTGACGTCTTCCATTACTGAAATTTCCTCCCACCTAAAATCAGCGATTGCCTCCACTCTGTCATTCCGGGGAGTCTGCCGGCGACGAGGAATCTGAACTGGAGCGGATACCTAAAAGATTCCTCGCTAACGCTCGGAATGACACACGGCATCTGCATGAGTAGCTACTCACCTGGTAGAATCTCCAAATTTGAGCCTCACTAAGAACCGTTTTTAGGTTTTGTGAGCATTGCATATTGTTCAGGTCTTCGATCGTCGAAAAGATGATTTCTAGCCGTGATGTTTTTGTCTCTGGCCAATTCCACATCAACCTGCACAATCCCCACTTCCTCCTCGTTTTGAGATGCCTGAAGGAGTATCTCACCCCTCGGATCGGCTACTGTTGACATGCCGGTAAAGGTGAGATTCCTCTCTTGTCCTATTCGGTTTGCCGTAATCACGCAGGTGCGGTTTATTAGAGCATGGATGGGTACAGCCCTCTGCGCTAGTCCGGGCAGAACGAGATTCGAGGGATGACAGATAATGTCGGCGCCTTGCAGGGCCAGTATTCGCCACACTTCCGGGAAAACCCAGTCAAAGCATACGAGCATGCCGATTCGGCAGACACCAAGATCGAAAACGGGCAATCCCACATTGCCGGGCTCAAAAAAATCTTTTTCGTGCATGAAAAGGTGCAGCTTTCTGTATTTTCCGATGTATCCTTTGGGACCGACAAGGATCGCCGAGTTATACAGAACATTGCCATCCCTTTCGTTGAAGCCTGAAACAATGTAAAGATCCTGGCGCGATGCCTTGGAAATTAAGAATTCAACGAAGGTACTCTTGCCAATGCTTTCAGATGATTCAAATGCCATGGTGAAATCGGGGAAGTTGTAGCCGGAATTGCATAGTTCCGGCAGCACAACCAAATCGGCCGAAGATGCTGAATCGATCAAGCGATCGAGGGATTGAACCGTACCGGAAAGATTCCCTAAGGAGGGTTTGAATTGAATGAAACCAACTCTCATCCTTCCAACTCTCTTTCTTCGTTTTCTATGTCCTCAAGAGTTTTAAATACATACCTCGCAGGCCAATCCGCAACAGAGCCGCACAAAGCTACTGCGACGGCGGTAGCCTCCAATATTTCCTGACGATTTGCTCCTAAGCCAACAGCACTGCTGACATGATATTCAATTCAACCGTAACATGCGCCCGCGATGCTAATTCCCAAGGCAATAAGTTCTTTGTACTTTTGCGTAAGAGCACCATCTTCGAGAGCTTCCGATTCAATTCTGTCCATGTCTCGAAACGTCTTAATGCCGCTCTTTTGCATCTGTAAGTAGTACTTCTCCCGCAACTTTCTAATTTCGTCCGTGTCCATGAACATGATTGCCTCCTTTTGTCGTGGATGCAGTTAGGCCAACCAAGCTTCCATAGCATTATTGAAACTTGGTGTCACGTTTCTTCGTCGCTGCTCCGGGAGCGTGTGTGTGGGAATTGCGTTTTTGTCATTTCAAATCACGCCTTGGCATGATGAGAAATGCATTTTGGTTTTGGCTTTGCCGGGTTGGGCTACTGGAAAAGACTCGTGGAGGAGTTCAGATAAACCCACGAAAGTGGTTTCACAAGGCGAGATTCACCGAACCATTTTGGCTCATCGCGGATTACCTGGGCGCATGTTGATTCAAATCGGAGACTTAAACCAACAAAGGGCTGTGTAGACGACCATGCCTCGCTAATTCGCGCTGACCCGCAATTTCTTGAAAAGGCCGCATACGGATGACGCGGCCGTGAGGGAGGATCGGTTCCGCAGTATTGGCTGTTTAGGTATATCCATGCCTAGAGTTTGCCTTCGGAAAACTTTTTAGCGTAATCGATGTAGTGCTTGAGCAGCCACATCTTCTCCAGAAATTCCGGCCATCCGCAGTTGGGCTTAAAGCCTTTTTCTGCCTCTGGCAGGATTAAGTACGCATCGGTCACCGTTCCCTTCATTTCTTTCCACATTTCATTCCAGGTATCCAGAGCATCGTCCAAGACGGTTGCCGTAACGTTCTGGAAATGTCTCATTTTCTCTTCTTGCGAAATGATGCGGTGCCCTGTCTCCTGCTGCCTGCTTCCGGAGATAACTCTAAATTCCCTCGACATGGCTCATTCCTCCTTATCCGAAGGTCCAAAAATCGATAATTATTTTCCTTAGACCTGATCTTAGCGATTCCTTTCACGCTTGCATTCCGAGGAGTCCGCGGGCGATGATTAATCTTAATCGGTGCGGATAGCCGCAGAATCATCCATCGTTGCGCTCCATTCCATGCAACCACCTGGCGAAGGTGCGACGCAGAAAGCGGTGTTTCCCAACCTTGACGAGTATAAATTGACTCGGGCTTCATTTTTATGAACGAGCACAGCATGCCTGGTCGAGTGACAGACCGGCAAAATTTTTACGCATGTGTCCCAATTATGGGCGACTTTGCCCAAACAACCACGTTAGCTGGCAAAGATGCATTGAACGAGTGAAATAGAAGATGTTTATTTTGAAGCTTTCCCGGTGGATTTTTACCCTCGCCGTTGAGGGTGCTGCTTTTTGCTTGAGAACTATAAGGCTCGACCGCTTTACATTATCAATATACGAACGAATTCCTCCAAGGTCCAGGTTTTTTACACAGCAATTCTCATTTTGATCTGCTCTGCAAGGAAGGGTGAGCTTTGCCACATGTGCATCAAGCTAAGCGAAGCACCATATCACGGTAATCCGTGAAGAGGCTAAAAAGAGCGTTGTTAAGAGAGCTCGGCGCCTGGTGCGTTACATGCGAAAAAATTAGCATACACCGGCATTTCTGTTATGATCGTATTTGACATCAAGTCGGTCGGAATGAGCGCTTCGAATAGAATCAACCGGCTATCACAATAATGCAAGAGCACAGTTTAATTGAAAAAGTGAATAATGAACGAAATCGACCGAATATGCGCATCATCGCAGTACCTTGCCACTCTTCTTCGGCGTCGTCCAGACCATCTGGATTGGCTGATAAGCTCAAAGAATATTTATCGACGCTATCCGCTGACGGAAATCTACCAGGACCTGCAGCGCGCGGCTGAAGGTGCGGAGTCTTTTGCAAATCTACAAACCTGCTTCAGGGATTTTAAGCAGCGTCATTTTTTAAGGATAGGCGGCCGAGACCTTTTGGGAATGGCGAGTCTTGGTGAGACCACTTCTCAACTGAGTGATGTTGCGAGTGTTGCGTTGCAGGTCGGTCTCAATATCTTCAATAATCGCCCCGAATGGTGCATTGGAGATGCCCGCAAGGATGCCTGGCGCCGAATAAGAGAGAGTCACGATTTGGTAGTCATGGGCTTGGGCAAACTAGGTGGTCAGGAACTCAACTACGTATCGGATATAGACGTCCTCTTCCTGCGCTCCCCCAAAAACGACAGTGCCGCTGATTTGGCCGATTATCTCGTATTATTGAACCGCTTCTGCCAGTGCCTTTCACGTCTTTTAGCCGACAAAGTTGATGGAGACCGCGTCTTTGAAGTGGATCATCGACTCCGGCCCCTTGGAAAAGACGGGCCGCTGGTGCCATCCGTTGCAGCTGCCGTTGACCACTACCTCCATAGAGGGCAGCCATGGGAGCGCCAGATGCTTCTTAAGGTTCGCCCGGTAGCTGGAGATCGCCATTTAGGGAGCGCTTTCATACAAGAGGTTCGTCCCTTTGTGTTTCGACGGTTTCTTGATTTTCAAGCTCTCGACGAACTCCGCGCCATGCGGGACAAAATACTGGCAAGTGCCGTTCATCCAGGTCCCGGCTGGCAACATTTCGATGTGAAATTGGGTGTGGGAGGAATTAGGGAAATTGAATTTCTTGTTCAATCTTTACAACTTATCTATGGCGGCAGACATCCTCAGCTGGATGAACCCAACACGCTGCATTGCCTTGACCGACTGCACAGTCTGGGATTGTTGCCCGATGAGGCGTCGCAGGAATTGAAACAGGCCTATGCCTTTTTGAGGCGGGTGGAACATTGGGTTCAGCTGGATCAGAATCGGCAGACGCAGAAAATTCCCCAATCGCCCGAAGCTCGTGCACGCCTGACATTCGCTCTCGGCTTTGAAGAAAGCGAGAGTATTTTTATCGGCAAGCTTGAAGCATGTTGCAGAACAGTGCATCAACATTTTATGGCCCTGTTTCAGACCAGCGATTCCGAGGCAGTGAGCGCCGGTTCGAAAGTCGATGCAAAATCGGCTCTGATGGAGAAATACCCGCCAGACCTTTTGGCCGGCTTTCAACGCAACATAAAAATCTTCCCGGAGTTTTTGAATAAGACTGTCACCGAAGTGCTCCTGGAGTTTGTTTCAGCAGGAGATCCCGATATCCTGGAAAAAGTGCTCATCAGGTTAGATCGCTACTTTGGTCAGGTAAAAAAACGCCCCGGCCTTGTAAAGGTATTTCGTGCTTCAGATGCGTGGCTTGCAGACTTCATCCGTGGACTGGTGCAAAGCGAGTTGCTGGCCGACCTCCTGGCCCATCATCCGGCTTTGGTTGAGGGTATTGCCACCCTTGCCGGAAAGTATGTTGATGCGGAATCCTGGCAGGGTACCAGCCTGCGTTTATTAAGCAGGCACAAGGATTACGAAGAGTCACTGGAATGGATCAGGCGGTTGAAAAATGAGCGGCTTTTGGAGTTGGCGATGGCTGATCTGAAAGGCCTTATCAGTCCCCGGGAACTGGAAGAACAACTGAGCCTCCTGGCCGATTTTGTCATCAGGAATACCTACGAAAAGGTGTCTGAAAGTCGCGGCCTTGGCGACGATACACCTCTTGCGATCCTTGCTCTGGGTAAACTTGGAAGCCGTGAAATGGGCTACCTGTCAGACCTGGATTTGGTCTTTGTGTATGAACCTCACAGCGGGCAAGCAGAAGATCAAATTCCCGGCGAGATTGTCAGTCTCATCCAGCGATTCATGCGGATGCTGAGTACACCTCTGCATGAAGGCCCGGGATATGCGGTCGATGCGCGTCTAAGACCGACCGGCAACTACGGGCCGCTGATCGTAACGCGCCGAGCCTGGCAGGACTACTACAGAGAACAGGCCGATCTCTGGGAGATCCAAGCTCTGCTGAGAATGCGCTGTGTTGCGGGAAACCCTGAACTGGCAGCCTGGATCGAGGATGAGGCAGAGAAAATCTGCTATCAGAAGCGGGAACCGTCCGCTGTATGGCAGCGCCTTTGTCACCTGCGTCAGCGGATGGAGCGGGAAAGAACGGAAGAAAAAGCCGGCAGCATAGACATCAAACTTGGAATGGGCGGATTGGCCGACCTGGAATTCCTGGTGCAAGGTTACCTGCTGGTTGAAGGATATAAAGACCCGTCGCTGAAGGTGGGTTCCGTGCGTTTAGCGCTGCACCGAGTGCTGGACAGGCTCGCAACGCAGGATTTGCCTTTACGTGAAGTCCACAAAGCTTTTGAAGCATTACGCTCCCTCGAACATCGTCTAGTCCTTTTTAGCAATATGTCTGCCTCTCGCCTCAGACCCGGCCAGTTCGAATCTCTCAAGGCAATAGGCCTTTGGCCACCCTCTCGAGGCGACAGTTCTGTTGATTCATGGCAAGATTTGCTTCGCTTGCGGAGGCGGGTCAGAAGCCTGCTGCAGAACTGGTGTCCGGATCTTTAGAATTCCAGCCGCATTTTCGAGTGTTGGTTATTTAGTCTGCACTGCCTTAGATATGAGGTAAAGTCTTCGAGCTTCTCATTCAATTGGGCCCGCCTAAATTTTACAGAAAAGAAATGTGAAAAAAACTTGACATATTTTATAAGTAGTTCTAATAGAGTCTTTACTTTGTAAGCAATGGTAACAAATCGTACAACGGTGTACGGCACGCAACGACTGCAGACGGACAAGGGTGTCCTAATCCGATAGAGGATGGTGGCGCCCTTTTTTTGTTGTCTTTTATCCGAACTGAAGCCAGTTAACCGGGTTACAAAGAAGTACCCATTGAGGACAAATGCGTCCACTCGCTCTCTAGGGCAGTGGACTTTTTTTATTCCATCAATCTACTTATGAAGGAGTAAAGCTTATGAACTTATGTAAACCCAATGCAAATGACGCAACCTTGTCGTTCAACCGTTCCAAGAGTGTTGTGCCCATGAGTGGCATCTGTTCGCGCTGTATTGACGGATGCCGGGGTAACTGTGAAATTTTCAGATCCACTTTCAGGGGGCGTGAAGTTATTTATCCGGGTCCATTTGGAAAGGTGACTGCCGGTGCCGACAAGGACTATCCTGTAGATTATTCGCATCTCAACATTCAAGGCTATGCGCTGGGTGCCAACGGTCTTCCCGAAGGTGTGGAAGCAGGACCGGACACGGCGGTTTTCCCGGCCGTCAATACTGAAACCGAGTATGGTTGGGATAGCAAAACCAAGTTAAGTATTCCTATTTTCACAGGAGCGCTGGGCTCGACAGAAATTGCGCGCAAAAACTGGGAACATTTTGCAGTGGGTGCAGCTTTGAGTGGAGTGACTCTGG
>Ga0210125_1000145_pt1 | contig 12533 bp, 13 predicted proteins | sample RushMan_CattailN_FD_185555 | JGI IMG/M metagenome (GOLD analysis project Ga0210125, IMG submission 185555) | Wetland microbial communities from San Francisco Bay, California, USA, that impact long-term carbon sequestration -... | ecosystem: Environmental > Aquatic > Marine > Wetlands ...
GCTCGAATGGTATGACCGACGTAGTCCTGTACTGGAAAAAGTGAGCCATTGACCCAGGAGATGATCTCCGGATCGCTGGTTCTTTTCCCCGACATTTAACCCATCTTGACAGTCAAAAGTTTTTATAAGTGACGTACTTTATTTTGCTAACTATTAAATATATAAGATATTAAAATAATACATAAAGTTATTTAAATAACGGGTTTTGAGTTTTGACGATTATTACGTCCATTTTGGTTGACGTAATTGAAATATGCTGCTATCCTCCCAGAAAATGGTAATTATATGCTTTTGCCGGGAGGTGTTCCATGAAAAAGGATGAACTGTTTTTGACGTATGAGAAGGAGGTTGCAGCGTTTAAGCTGGATCTTATCCGGCGCTTGGCCAAGGAGGCTTCGGCTTCCCAAAAATCTGGAAGAAAACGTACGTCAAACTTGGAGATGGCCGAAGAAGTACTGCTGGATGCAGGAAAACCCCTGCATGTCTCTGAAATCATTGCTGCCATTGAAAGGAAATTTGGAGTGCAGCTGGATCGGGACTCCTTGTCTTCGGCCATTGGCAAGCAAATCCAGAAAAAGAAACGATTCATTCGCGTGGCCCCCAACACCTTCGGATTGCAGGAGACGTAGGCAAGGGTTTTACAGACTCTGTTTAGCAAACCTTGTCTACTCAAATTTCGTTCGGGGGGGATATGATCAGCGAGCTTTGTATTCTGTTGATGACTTTTCGTGGAGCCTTTAGGAGACAAGCTACCTTCCAGTGGTTTGTCGTGGCTGTCTTCGGTTTTATCGTGCGCTTGGACCATCATGGTGTGTCTTCGAGCATTCGCTGGCTTCGGCTGTTGCCGGGCTGTTACGAATCCTTCCTGGCCTTTTTTCGGGCTGGTGCCGAGAGAATGGAAGCCATCCTTGCTCACTGGCTGACCGTGGTCGCCGGGCACGGTGCGGCGCGGACCCGCAGCGGAGCGTATGTGTTGATTGCCGACGGCATCAAGGCCGCCAAGGAAGCTGAGTGCATGCCGGGGGTGAAAAGCCTGCATCAAGAGTCTGAAAACTCCGGAAAGGCCCCATGGATTCTTGGCCATCATTTTGGCGTCGTCGGCATGCTCGCGCGCAACACGCGCAAGGCTTTTTGCATTCCGTTGGTTGCAGAGCTTCACGAGGGTGCCGCGGCGTTGCGAAAATTGCAGCAAAAGGACACCCTTGATGAAGAAGAGGGGAAGGTCACCGTCGTCACATTGATGACCGGTCTTCTCAAAAGCATCGCAGAGAAACTGCCACAACCCTGTGTTGCGGTGTTGGATGCCTACTTTGCCGTAGGCCCGACATTCCAATCCGCAAAAGCGTTGCTCGGGGATCAAGGACAACGACTGCTCCACATCGTCACCCGCGCCAAGGATAGTGTTGTCGCCTATGAGGAAAAGCCCAAAGCTTACAGCGGTCGCGGTCGCCGACCTAAACACGGTAACAGACTGAAGCTCCGGGAGCTTTTTTCCTCCCGTGCAAAGGACTTTTTGCCCCTGCAAGTATGCGTCTACGGCGAGGTGAAGGCCCTCGATGTTCTTTGTCTGGACCTCATCTGGAAGCCGATCAAAGAGAAACTGCGGTTCGTGCTGGTAAAAGACGGCGGGAACACGTTCATTTTGATCTGCTCCGATTTGACGATGGCCCCTGAGGAAATTATCGAACTGTATGCGAGCAGGTTCAAAATCGAGGTCACCTTCAAGATGTTCAAGCATGTCGTGGGAGGACTTTGCTATCACTTCTGGACCACAGTGTGGCACGAACCCAAAGGGAAATCTCTGAACTTGGAGCAGTTGGAGAGCATGGATGAGAGGAGCAAGCGGTTGATTGCCGGGGCGATGAATGCGATTGAATCGTTTGTGAACATCGCCTTGATTGCAACCGGCTTGCTGCAAATTATTGCGCTCGAGCATGCGGAACGGGTTAGAAGCCTTCATAACTGGTGGATGCGCACCTATCCACTTGACGTGCCGTCGGAGGAAATGGTGAAGACTGTTATCCAGCATGAGTTCTACCACAATTTTCGAAGATTCAAGCATACAGCGATATATCGAATAATTCAGGCAAAGCGCCGTCAAAAGGTCAATCCATCCATGCAAATGGCAGCTTAACCGCCCAAAAACTTTTGACTGTCAAGTAACCCATGATCAGATAGAGAATAAGGGAGAGAACAATGAAAATGCTAAGATCTTACAAAAAAGGTTTTTTTATGACGGTTATGCTCAGCATGCCTATTTTGTTCTTTGGGATGATTGCGTTGATTCCAAAAATAGCTCTCGCCGATAGTCTCTCAGATGCAAAGCAACTGGTGGACAAAGCCAATATGACATGGCAGAACTACGAAACGGCAAAAGAAATGGATGCTTTTCGCGACCTGGTCAAGAAGGCGGAAGGCGTTTATGTCGCACCCGGGGTTCTTGAAGGTGCCTTTATTTTTGGTGTTTCCGGGGGTAGCGGTGTATTCCTGGCAAAAGACCAAGAAACAGGCAAATGGAGTGATCCTGCATTCTACACGATGGGTGAGGTGAGTTTTGGGCTCCAGGCAGGAGGAAAAGCTTCGGACATCGTGCTGTTGGCGATGACGGATCGCGGTGTCAACGCTTTTCTGGGAGACAGTTTCAAGCTTGGAGGAGATCTCAGTGTTGCAGCGGGACCCGTCGGAGCTGGCGCAGCAGCGGCGACAGAAAATTTGAGTGCAGACATCATAGGATTCTCGCGCTCCGAAGGAGCCTATGCGGGAATATCGCTTGAAGGCGCCGTGATGAAAGTCAGAAATGACTGGAATAAGGCCTATTACGGCAAAGAGGTTAGTCCCAAAGACATTCTGATCCTGCAAGATGTTCACAATCCGCAGGCTGCGGACCTGGCTAACAATGTTGCCGCGGAGGCGGCCGGAAAATAACCAAACAGATTATGGCCAAGGAGTGAAGGGATGCTTTCATGGACGCTGATGTTCTTCATCATCGCGATCATTGCAGCAGTATTCGGGTTCGGCGGAATTGCGGTGGCTGCTGCGGGGATCGCGAAGGTACTTTTTTTCATTTTCATCGTACTTTTCATCATCTCTCTGATAAGCGGGATGTTCAGGACACGCAGATGATCCACGAGAGGTGATGAGAGACGTTCCGTACAACTAACTCACAATACTTTCTTCCGCCATGCCGGGCCTCCTAATTGCGCCTGCAGCTCGTGGAACCTGCTCTTCAGCTGCAGCCGCAACGCCTTAGAGTTCCTACATCAGCTCTCCATGTTACAGGGAAGAATTGATTTCAATTAAACAAGGCTCTTAGCCTTTTGAGGCGATCTACGTTCAAAACGATGATCCGAAATGTTGTGAGTACAGGAACGGCTAATAAGGCGCCGGGAATCCCCCACAACCAGCCAAACGGCAGGAGCGTCAGAAACAACAACACCGGGTCTATAGTAAAGCGCCTGCCAAGAATCATGGGAGTGATAAATTGGCCCTCCAGAGCGGTGAAACTGAAAAAGACACCCGGGGGCAGTATGATTCGAGGCCAGGAGGTGAAGGTCAGCAACGAGACAACAGCAATCACAGAGCAAGTCATGGCGGCCCCAAGGTAGGGTATGAAATTTAGAACGGCAGGCCAAGGCTCCCCACAACAAAGGAGTCGGCATCCCAAGCAAAGCCATTGCAGAAGCTGTGAGGGCACCAAGCCCAAGATTGATCAGTCCTATGGTTCTAAGATAACGGGAGATTTCTCGTTGCACCGTTCCTGCGAGCTCAGTGTAGACTCCTTCCCCTTCCTTACCACCAAACACAAGAGCAAAACGCTTTAAAGTTTTGTCACCACCTGCCAGAAGAAAATAGATCAACACCAATACGATGGCGGTATAGGCTAGTGTGGACTGTGTTTGGGCAAGAATTCGATCTGCCAGGCTGAGGCCCTTAACGACAACCTTGTCTTTCTTCTCCGTTTCCGGGTGAGTTACTTGTTCGATTTCCTGGGTGGTTTCCCTAGCTTCCTTGATAGACTTTTTGAAGTTGCGCAGCTTATGTTGAATTTTCCATCGAATTTGCGGACCACGATTGATCCAATCCACCGCAGGGGAGGCAAGCTGGTAAAAAGCTCCAGCAATGAGAATAACCAAAAACGTAATCACTATCGCTGCGGCGAATCCCCGAGGAACCTTCCATCTTCTAAGGTATTCTACGATGGGTTCTAAAACCAGGAAAAGCAGCAGGGCAATAAGTACGGGGAACAGAAAGTTCCGGGCAAAGTAGAGTGTGTATAAAAGACCAATGGCAAGTAGAATGGAAAGGATTCGATGCTCTCCCACTGCAGCTCGGCTGATGGTTTTCAATACAGATGGTGCCGGAGATTCATCATTTGTGAATCTTTTGTCTGGCCCGGGCGCACCGTTTTTGTCAGCCACGGTTGCTCCCCTTGAAGCTGAATGACTCGACCTGCATCATACGAAAGAGAACGTTTCCCGCCATTTTGATACCTACCTCTTTCTGAGTCCTACCAAGAGCAGTCCAGTACCCACCGCAACGGCTGCGACTCCCATAATCGGCGGCAAGGGAATGGTTTTCTCCTCCTTAACGCTCCCCTGGATCGGTCCAATGTCGATGACTTTCTTTTCAGTTGTATACGTGATGCCCTGATAGGCCAGAGTAACTATGCCCAATATGATGAAAACGACTCCAACAACTGCAACCAGCTTCATTTGGCAGCCTCCTTGTGACATCAGCTGAAGTGAAATCAAGTTTCCGTTTGTAGTTTAGGGAGTGTCTGTCTCCCTACTTTATCAAGATAAGTACGACCGCCCCTTGTTCAAAGCAATCCTGATAACTTGGGGCAAAAGAGCATGAACTGATTTATCTTCTCTGCAATCATCAGAGTGTTTCGACATCCAGACTGTATCCAATGGGAACCTCACCAAGAGGAATGCTTTGGGCGTATCACCGCATTGTCGAATTGAGCCGCGAGGATTAGCTTTTCTTTAGGATCAGGAACCTGGACTATTTTATGAACAATCATTTAACGACTTATACTAGAGGTGAGAAAGTCCCAATGCCCAAGAATGTTACAGTCACGCTCTGGTGTTTGACTGTTTTTCTGCTCTTTTCAGCGACCTATTTTGTGGGGCGAGTAAAAGCGGAGAGCGACAGCACACAACAAACGATCCAGTTTTTGATCGGCACAGTTTCCCACTCAAATCTGGTTTTCGTAAGGAACGGGAAGAGCTATAATTCTACCGAAGCTGCCGAGCACATAAGGGAAAAATATGACTACTTCCGATCAAGAATAGAAACTCCACAGGATTTTATCCGCCTTTGTGCATCTAAGAGCCTTCTTTCAGGAAAGCACTATCTTGTGGTAACCGCACAGAGCACGATCCCGACGGCAAAATGGCTTGAGCAAAAACTGGCCGAGTATCTGGAAACTCAGCATCATGGATGATTGCTATTGCCATTCGCTCACAATCTTGCGTAGTAGACGGGTCGGCTATTTCGAGACTTTGCTCTCTCCCTGCAAGTCCTTATATTTCCTCCGAGGTTTCGAAAACCGTCTATATCCTTAACCGACGGCGGTATCGCCTGAGAGGCTGATCAGTCTACTTGGGTAGAAAGGGTCATCATACCCGATTCAGCGCTGATCACTGTTTTGGATTTCAAAAGCAACTGAACCTGCTCAGGGCTTTTCTCAATCACCCTCACTGCCGAGCCCGAAACGCTTTATTTGGTGGGAGAAGGTTGCATGTCTTGAGCAAATATGTCGAACTGCGAGGTTTTGCGAATGCACGACCCGACTAGCTTCCCTGGGACGAAGAACTCTCTCTTCACGCTGCTTATTCTGGGGTCGATTTTCATCCTGTTATTATCTGGCTGCGCTTCCATCCCAGACATCAGAAACACAATTCACTACTATTATTTTAGTCATACTCAAGAGCCGCCCAATATCGTTGGACCGAATGGGGAGCTTACCAAAGCCCAGAGACAGGCAATTTTCGACCGCATGCAAAAAGAGAGTGCGCCAAACGACATCCTGGCAAAACAAACCGCGCTGATTGAATCAGTAACCGGCAGTCCTCTGATTGCGGGCAATAAGGTCGTTCTCTTGGGGGACGGCAAAGCGACATTTGCAGCCATGTTCCGAGCGATGGCCAATGCTCGCGATCATATCAATGTCGAAACCTACATTTTTGACGATGACCACACGGGGCGCATCTTCGCCGCGTTGCTTCTGCAAAAACATGCACAGGGGGTTGCGGTCAACCTCATTTATGACAGTTACGGTTGTTCTAGAACACCAGCCAAATTCTTTGGGACGCTTCGCAAGGCTGGTATTCGGGTGCTTGAATTCAACCCGATAAACCCTCTAAAAGCAGGCGATTTTTGGAACATAACGCATCGTGACCATCGAAAGATCCTGATCGTCGATGGAAAATTGGTAATCACGGGTGGGGTGAGCATCAGCGGTACTGAATCGGAGGAATCTTCCGGAAGCTTCATTCCCGGTGTTTCCTCCGGTCCGTGGCAGGATACGGACATTGAGATTGAGGGGCCGGCGGTCGCCGAATATCAAAAGCTCTTCCTCAAGCAGTGGCATAGCCAAAATGGGCCTCCCCTTGCCTCTGGAAATTACTTCCCACAGTTGAAAAAGGAAGGAAACCATCTGTCCGCGTAATTGCCAATACCCCGGGAGAATGGAACCGTCAAACCTACATTACCTATGTGTCGGCGATGGCTTATTCTCAAAATAGCATTTACCTGACCACCGCCTATTTTGCCCCCGATCAGCAAACCCTGGAAGCTCTGCTCGGGGCTTCCCGCCGGGGTGTGGACGTGAAAATCATTTTGCCGGGCAAAAGTGACTCAAAACTGGCTTACTATGGCGGACGCTCTTATTACACACAACTGCTTAAGACAGGGATCAGAGTCTATGAGTTTAGAAAAGCTATGATCCACTCCAAAATAGCCGTCATCGATAAGGTCTGGTCTACAGTGGGATCAACCAATTTAGACCCATGGAGCCTGTTGCGAAACTACGAGGTAAATGCAGTGATTCTGGGCCGCACCTTTGGCGGCAAGATGGAGGACTTGTTTGCCGACTACCTCTCCCGCTCTGATGAGATTCGTCTGAATGAGTGGAAAAAGCGATCGACAACCGAACGCCTACGCGAATGGCTCAGCCGCCTGGTATGGTACTGGCTCTAGAAGGCGCCATTACACAGCGATCTTTTACGTTTTCTTTCTTGTACGGATGACTTGCATTGCTAAAGAATTTGCAGCGACGCCGTCACATGAAGACCAGCCGAAACGGCTTGACATGCAAAGCTATATAATCGAGCAAAGCCTAAGCATAGATGGCCATGCCGAGCATTTCCATGACTTCCTCGATGGCGTTGAGCAATGGATAGACAAGGTCCTGTGCCCCGAAGATGTCCATCCAGTAAACATCTCCCACCCTCATCGTAGAATATTCGCTGACATACTGACCACTGATGACCTCGACCCCTATTGCCCCTCCGACATAGACAGCAGCGGACATGAAAAAAAGAAAGCGTGTGCGCGGAGGGAGGGCAAGGAAAAACTTAAGAAAGGTGAGGGCGAAGAGCATGACAATGACAATCCCCGGGATCACCCATGCATGATGCAGATAGCCGCTGGCATGGAAAAACGTGCGCATAGGTTTCACGAGCTTCTCGTGCAATTCGAAGCCCTCATCGATGGAGAGATAAACAAAGACCAAAGCCAAGGCCTTCCAGTGCCTGCAAAAACGGGCTCCTTTCCTCACTTCCATATAACCGATAAAAAACAGCAAAAAGGCACAAAACAGTATGCTGAGGACCTGGTACAGCGTGGGGATGTTGTATTCGGCTCCTACGTTGAATTCCTGAGCGAACCAATTGAGCCATACGTAATCTGTTCCCAGCCAGTATAGGGCAAGCTGCCCTATCATGCTGAGAATGCCGAGACCAACCGAAAGCGTTGCCATTCCCAGGGCTATTTTTCGGATTGAAATAGGGATGATCAGAATCGATTCCTCACGTGGGAAAGTTAGTGGTGCTTTTGGCCTTGTTTTCAGAATGCTCAGAATGGTTTCTTCCATATCACTTTTCGCTTTCGTCCTGGATGAAATGTAGAACACAAAAGTAGCTCCACCAGGACGCGATTTTGGGTATTCTAAGCGGAGAATATCATGTATGTTCCCAGACGTTTTCTTTGCAGGCGAGAGATTACGATCCGGGAATTGAATATATATCCTACAGGCGGGTGAACAAATAAATCGGTTAAACTGTGTATTTTTGTAGGAGAAATGCAGTATCCACACGGTATCAAATTGCTTAACCGTTAAAGCCAGTACCAGAGAATGCGGCTTATCCATTCATGAAATCGCTCCGAGAGCGGCCGTTTTTTCCAGTCTGTCAGAAGAATTGCATTGGAGTCGGAAAGATACTTGGCAAACTGATCTTCCATCTTCTCGGCAAATTCAGGGCCTAAGATAACCGCATTCACCTCATCATCACGGATCAGGCTCCACGGATCCAAATTGGTTGATCCGACCGTAGACCAGACACCGTCAATCACCGCAGTCTTAGTATGCAGCATTCCTTTTTTAATTTCGTATATCTTGACTCCTGCCTGCAGGAGCCTCTGGTAATAGGATCGCCCGCCGTAAAAAGCCAGTCTCGAATTGCTCATACCTGGAAGAATGATCTTAATGTCAACACCACGGCGTGCCGCATCCAAGAGTGCATGTTCGGTCTGTTTGTCAGGAGCAAAATAAGCATTGGCCAAATGGATTGAGTTTTCGGCGAAAGCTATTGCTGATACGTAGGCAATGTACATCTGGCGGTTCCATTCTCCAGGAGAATTGGCAATCACCCTGACCAGATCGGGACCCTTCTGTTCCAGTGGAGGGAAGTAGTTCCCTGATGCCAGCGCAGGACCGTCCTGCTGCTTCCACTGATCTATGAAAAGCTTTTGATATTCCGCAACTGCCGGCCCCTCGATCTGGACGTCCGTATCATGCCAGGGGGTGAAGGATTCGCTGATGATAAGACTTTCTGAGGGTCGTGCGGAATGGACGCTACTGATGTTGACTCCACCGGTGATCACCACTTTGCCGTCAACGATGAGCATTTTGCGGTGGTCGCGTTCGTCGATTGCCCATCTGTTTCGAACCTTGAGCGGATTGGTGGGGTTATACTCAAGGATCTGTACACCGGCCTTATGCATCCGGTTGAAAAACTCCCGTGGAGTCTTGTAGCTGCCCACACTGTCGTAGATGACATTCACGGACAACCCCTGTGCCCGCTTCTGCACGAACAGCGCAGCAAAGATTCGGCCGATTCTGTCGTCATCGAAAACAAATGTTTCCATATTGATGTGGTCTCGCGCATTGGCAATAGCGCGAAACATCGCCGCAAAAGTAGCATCTCCATTGGGCAGCAGCACGACCTTGTTGCCGGCCGTCAAGGGGGCTCCGGATAAATCCTCCACCAGAGCCACGTGTTTTTGCAAAATGTCTGTTGGCCCAGCTTGTTTCTTCAACTTTGCCACAATCGCGGCACGCTGTTTTCGAGAAAGCTTTCCGTGTGGACCGACGATTTGTGGGGGCTTTTGAAGATGATTTGAGTCGTAGTAGTATAAGGTGTCCCTGACATTTGGCAGGGTTGCACAAGCTGCCAGCAGAAATATGGTTATCCAAACCAAGGCAAGCAGGCGGTAAAAAAACGTCTTGCCCTTATTCGGAGTAATGCCCGACTGCAACATCGAATGCCCCACCCGAGTCCTCTCATGCGGTTAAGTTCCTCATTTAAAACTTTCTTTCATGTATAAAGAATAATCATTCGCTGGGTGGTATTCGTGCACTCCATTAATTGGTTGCTGAGAATGTCCTTCAGTGCGGGCTGGCATGAACTAAACGTTAATCAGTAAATTGCATATGAATCCGCTATAAGGGCGGCGTTTATCATCGGCCGCTTGGAAGGCACGTTTGGTCGACCAGAAACTAAGATAGAAGGGTTGCACGAAAGTGGAGCAGATAGGTCTGCTAAGTATCTCTCATTCTCCCTTTCGCAAGCTGCTCCCCTTTCGTCATTTTTGCTGGTGTGATCTTCGATCCTTCCTTGCTTTTGCTTGTGTCATGCGAGATTCGTTGCTAGGTTCTTAATTCTCATCCGGAAAGGTGAGATGACAAAATCCGCAAAAACTCTTTATCGTTGGTTAAGAATTATGACTCAAGCTTTCGCTGAAATTCTACTTCTTGTGCCTGCGGCACTGACTACCGGCTTTGTATTATTTGTTGCAGGAGTAATACAAGGGGTTATGAATGATGTGGACGAAGCTACGTTCAAGCATTTCTTGACCGAGTTGACCAAACATGCTTTGAAATCGCCATATGCTATAAGTCTATCCAGCCTTACATTCGTCGGCACGATTCCATACTGGATTTTCTACGGTTTCAGCAATCGTTGGTTTTCAGGTGGCCTCATCATCTAGGTGATCACCTCGATTGTCTCAAAGTACACCACCGTTCCAATTTATCAGAGAGTTACCGGTCTCGAATTTACAGGGTTCAAAAAGGTCTCTGCTCCGGAAATCAAGGCTGCAGAAAAACTGAGAGAGGAGCGTCGGAAAATACACCGCGCCAACGTTCTTCGAGCGACCCTCTCCTTCGTATCAGTTGCTCTTATGACCATAGGCCTTATTAAATAGAGGGAATCAGGAACAGGATTTGTTGCTTTGATACCAGAACGAGGTCTCAGTTAAAAAGCCCCGCTCAGCAATTAGCATGAGACATGTTCATCAAACTGTGGGTCAAGCACTGGGCGTGAAAAGTAGTCAGCGAGATGCTTGGTTTCTTAGTGACCGGCTCCTTGCGCAATTGCCAGGCAAATCACAATCCACGTTGATCAACCCGAAAGGAGATCTACATGGGAAAAACAACGATTCAGCCTTACCTCTTCTTCGGTGGACGCTGTGAGGAGGCAATCAACTTCTACAGCAAAACCCTTGGTGCAAGGGTGGAAATGATCATGCGTTATAAAGAGAGTCCGGAGCCTCCTCCCCCTGGGATGCTGCAAGCCGGCTTCGAGGACAAGATCATGCACGCCACAATTCAAATCGGAGAAACTGTCGTCATGGTATCAGACGGGTGTGACGACAAGTCCGGCTTTGAAGGTTTTCGACTATCCCTCGCATTGCCAACTGAAGCTGACGCTAGGCGTGCTTTCAACGGTCTCTCGGATGGTGGTGAAATTCAAATGCCGCTGGCCAAGACCTTTTGGTCAGAATGCTTCGGTATGGTGATCGATCGCTTTGGCCTCGGTTGGATGATCACTGTCATTGCCGAGGAATCATAGCAGGACGTACCGCAGTATAGATATTTCGTCGAACCTTGTGCTTTGCCAGGCTCAGGCCAAAAAACACCCTAGCCGTGAGCAACTCGCTGGGATGAAGGGAGACAGGCATGCAGGTTATCATCAACGGGGCCGGCATAGCCGGTCCAACGCTGGCATTCTGGCTGCGGAAATGCGGCCACGAGGCCCTCATCATCGAGGAGTCACCACAACTTCGCAGCGGCGGTTATGCCATCGACTTCTGGGGAGTCGGTTACGACATCGCAGAGAAAATGGGCCTGCTTCCCCGAATTAGAGAACTGGGCTATCAGGTGAAGGAGATGCGCTATGTGGACAGGCATGGCCACAAGAGCGGCGGCTTCCCAGTAGATATTTTCGACGGAATGACCAACAGCCGCTACACAGAGCTGCGTCGCTCGGACCTTGCGGCTACCATCTACCATGCACTGGACGAAAAGGTCGAGATGATCTTTGGCGACTCCGTGGCGAGGATCGAGGATGAGGGTCATTTTGTTCGGGTCGCCTTCGATCATGCCGCTCCACGCGATGCGGATCTGGTCATCGGCGCAGATGGGCTGCATTCGCGCGTTCGCCAGCTCATATTCGGGGCCGAGTCAGAGTTCGAAGTATCCCTCGGCTATCACATCGCTGCGTTCGAGATCGATGGCTATCGGCCACGGGATGAACTCGTCGCTGTCAGTCATGCTGTTCCCGGAAGACAGATCACGCGCTTGTCCATGCGCGAGGACAAGACACTTTTTCTCTTCGTTTTTCGAGACGAGTACTTGCCCACCGAGAGTCCATCAAGTAGGGAAGAACGCAAATCGGCATTGACAAAAGTCTTTGCGGACATTGGTTGGGAATGCCCACAGATTCTCGCGGCGATGGACAACGTCAACGACATCTATTTCGACCGTGTCAGCCAGATCCGCATGGATCGCTGGACAAAGGGCCGTACAGCGCTGATAGGAGATGCGGCGGCGTGCGTATCCCTCCTTGCGGGCGAGGGGACGGGGCTTGCCATGACCGAAGCTTTTGTTCTTGCGGGTGAGCTCCACAATTGCGGAGGCGATTATATCGCAGGCTTCACTCGCTATGAGAAGCGGATGATGCCGTTTCTGAAGCGCAAACAGGACTCGGCGGTGAAATTTGCTTCCTCGTTCGCCCCGAAGAGCG